>Ga0210383_10001400_pt1 | contig 21978 bp, 20 predicted proteins | sample IncBWC14OmetaG_FD_160072 | JGI IMG/M metagenome (GOLD analysis project Ga0210383, IMG submission 160072) | Forest soil microbial communities from Barre Woods Harvard Forest LTER site, Petersham, Massachusetts, United States - Inc-BW-C-14-O ... | reverse complement strand
GCCGATTTGTAGGTGGCGGAACATGGACCGGGCAATCTTATCCGCTACAAATGGCAAGGATGCCAGCGTGCGCGGGAATGTTGCTTGCGTGCAACCTGGCCGAAAGGACGGTCAATCGAGACGAAAATTTAGGCGATCGATCGAACGCGCATGACCGGTGGATTCGTCCACATCAAGGAGCACGGAGTTCATCTGGATGTCGCCCTGGGCGACCACGAAGCGCGAAGGCATCGTGTTGTCAAAAAAGTGTTCCAGGATGCCCTGCTTTTCCATGCCAATGACGGAATCGTGCGGTCCCGTCATGCCGACATCGGTGATGTAGGCGGTTCCTCCGGGCAGAACGTGAAAATCGGCAGTGGGCACGTGCGTGTGGGTGCCGAGCACCGCGGAAACTTTTCCGTCCAGATACCATCCCATGGCGATCTTTTCCGAAGTGGCCTCGGCGTGGATGTCCACGACGACCACTTTGACGTCCGTCGGAATTTTGCCGAGCTCGCGCGTGGCCACGAGAAACGGATCGTCAATGGGTGTCATGAAGGTGCGCCCCTGCAAATCCAGGACCGCGTAGCCCACGCCGTTTTTCGCGGTCCCCACGTAGAGACCGCTGCCGGGCGAAACGCTCGGGAAATTGGCCGGGCGCAGCAGGCGCGGTTGCGTTGGAAAATATTCAATAATCTCCCGCCGCTTCCAAATGTGGTTTCCGCTGGTGAGAACGTCGGCACCGGCGGCGAAAAACTCCTCGGCGATCCGGGGCGTGACGCCAAATCCGGACGCGGAATTCTCACAATTAATGATGCAGAGGTCTATTTCGCGTTGCTCGAGGATGTCCGCGAGCCGGTCGTGAACAATCCTGCGGCCCGGCGAACCTACGATGTCACCAACGAATAGGATTTTCAGATCAGAACCTTTCCTCCGGCAAAAAATGGAAGCCTTCCACTCACCTGGTTGGCTTCCTCATCCTAATGCTGGTGAGCTCCCTCGCTCACGCTGCAGGCGAGCCCTTCGGTCGCGATGCTCCTCGAGGGTCCCATGCTGATCGCCTTGGGAGGAGCGGTCCACTGGGCCGTGCGCTGCTAGGCCCTGAACCCCACAAATAGGTGGGTGCCCTGCGCCTGCTTTCAGGCTTTTCACCGACCGGCAAGCCGGCGCGGGAAATGCACAAGGGCAGGACGACGCGGACTCCCTGGGATCCAGTGTTGGTTCAATAGGCTTTCGCAACGTCACCTGCTTTGCAGGCCATCTCCGCGGAATATTGTAGCAGGAAACTTCGGCGCCAGTTTTGAGGCCTCAGCCGGGTTACGCGAGTCGAGAAATCGCGCGGATCACCGCCTGGGGTTTCTCGAACGCCACCACGTGTCCGGCTTCCGGCACCATGACTAATTCGGAACCGGCGATTCCCCGCTGAAAGGGCTGCGCATATACGGGCGGAATCAGCCGGTCGCTTTCGCCCCAGATTAGAATCGTCCTGGCCTTGATGCGATAGAGCCGCGAGGCAAGTCCGCGGTCTGGGATGGGGAACATGATTTTGCCCGCGGCGCCGAGCTGCCGCGCCGCCTGTACCAGAAAGCCCTGCAAGAATTTGGGGTCGTTCATTTCCATGCCCGCGGACATGATTTTTGCACCGGCGGCCGCGTCATGGAAAAGATAAGGAGGCAGCTGGTAGGGCAGCAATGAAAAAATGTCAGGGATCGGATGCTCGTCAAGCCACAAGCCCGCCGGTGCGATCAAGGCGAGGCGCGAGACGTCACCGGGAACGACCGCCGCCATTTCGCTTGCGATCATCCCTCCCATCGAGAAGCCCACGAGAACGGGATCCTTCACCCCGAGCGCCGCAACCACGTCCCAGGTGTGCAGGGTAAAGTCGAGCATGTCGCGAAGCTCGGAGCACTCTTCGCTATCGCCGTAACCGGGAATCAGAGGCGCATAGACATGAAATTTTTCCGAAAGCGCGGCCAGAAAACGCTGATCGAAATCGAGTCCGCCAGCGCCATGTAGGAACACCAGTGGCTGACCCTGGCCGCCCTCGTAGTAGCGGACGGGTACGTGCGGAGTCTGGATGGTCTTCAGTTGCATTGGACGGCTCGTTAGGCCTCGGCTGCGGCCACAGCTGCCGCCCGTAACTCAGTTTGCGTCGGCAACGCACCCGGCGATACACGATCTGCCATCGGCTGGCACCAAAAGCGCTTGTCGCCCGCGTGGTCGGGAAAAATATTCCGAAGCTTGGGCATCACCTTTTCAGCGAACAAGCGCGTCGAGTACATGGATTTTTCCTTGGGCATATCACCGATGTGCATCAAACAGAAGACGTTGCCAACGTGTAAACCTTTGATCATTTCTTCCATACGCTGGCGTACGGTCTCAGGACTTCCGGCGATGATATAGCCGCCCTCGACCATCTCTTTCCAGCTGAGCTCTGGAAATAGCCCGCCTTTTGGGGGAGCGTATTGCGAGAGCACCCCTTTTTGAATCGTCTTAATTGTGCGATAGCCGGGTGCGTCGGCGAAACCCGGAAAGACGTGCAAGCAGCGGTTGTAGAAATAGCTGACGTGTTTGGCATAGAGGCGCTCGGCCTCATCGTCCGTGTCGGCGACGCAAATCGTCTGGGCAAAGCCGGCACGATAGGGTGACGTATCGGGCGTGTTGCGCTCGGTGACGCGGTCCCAGTAGCTTTGCATGAGTTGCTTCCCGCGCATGTAGCCACCAAAGCTCAGATAGGAATAGGAGTACGTGTTTTCGAGGCAGAAGTCGAAAGTTTCGATCGAGCCGCCGCCCGGAATATGAATGGGCGGTCGCGGCTGCTGGATCGGTCGCGGCCAGAGGTTCACGTGACGCAGCTTGGTGTAACGGCCGTTGAAGGCGAACGGCGTGCGCTCGCCCCAGGCCCGCAGGATTAGTTCGTTGGCCTCGCGATATTTCTCGCGCGTGAGCGCGGGGATCTGGCCGTAGCAAAAATTCGTGTCCATCGAAGTGCCCACCGGAAATCCGGCCACCAAGCGGCCTCCGGAAATGCAATCCAGCATAGCGAATTCCTCGGCGACGCGCAGCGGCGGATTGTAGAGCGCGATGGATGCGCCCAGCACCACGATGGCAACGTCGCGCGTGCGGCGAGCGAGCCCGGCGGCGATCAAGTTGGGGGACGGCATCAGGCCATAGGCGTTCTGATGATGCTCGTTCACGCCGATCCCATCGAAGCCGAGTGTCCCGGCGTATTCGAGCAGATCAATGTAGGTGTTATAGAGCGCATGGCTCTTCTCGGGATCGAACAGCTTTGAATCAATATCCACCCACACGGAGCGGTGTTTCTGCCTGAAATCGGCCGGCAAGTAAGGCCACGGCATCAGGTTAAACCATGTGAATTTCATGACGTTCCCCTCGATCGGAGCGGCTACGCTAGCACAAGTCCGCCATTTGGTGGTACAGGCACACTACCGCGCCGCGATAGACAAATCAGGCCTGATGAGGTGTCTTTCGTTTGAGGGCCTAAGGCGGCTGATCGGAATCGGAAGTTGGCAGATCACCAACTCAGCACAGACGACGTGAGGCGGCTCTACGACCAGCATGGCCCTGCGCTGGTGCTGTACGCGTCGTTGTTTGTGGCGGATGGCGGAGCTGCGGAAGACGTGGTGCACGGCGTGTTTCTGAAGCTGCTGCGCGGCAAGCAAATCGTGCCCGACGCGCCGGCTGCGTATCTCTACCGCGCCGTAAGAAACGCCGCGCTCAATACGCGCCGCGATCGGTCGCGCGACGCTCCGCTGCCGGACCAGGATATTTGGTTTACACATCGCGAGCGCGATCGAGAGGCAGCGTTTGCATTGCAGCAAGCGTTGCGAGAATTGCCGGATGAACAAAGGGAAGTCGTCGTGATGCGAATATGGGGTGGGATGACGCTTGAGGAAGTGGCCGAGGCAACCGATGCGCCGCTCAACACGGCGGCATCGCGGTATCGGTACGGGCTCGCCAAGCTGCGCGAGCGGCTGAAGCCATAGGATCAGCAACAACGGTGGTCCGGGAGCAGAGGATGAACGGAGACGAGGAAAAATTCCAGGAATTTCTACGCGGGTTCGAGCCTCGCCGACCGCGCCCGTTGCCGCTTGCGACTGGTATCTGGCATGACTGGCGGCGGCTGGCCGCGGCCGCGGTGATCGTCCTCGCGACCGGGGCGTCGTTGCAACTGGGTTATCGAGGTCCTTTGACGAAGCATGCCGGCGAGCATCCCGCCAGCGGGCAGAACCCGAGCGGCGCAGTGAAAGTTTTGCCCAGGATGTCATCGGCGGCAATGACGCGCGCGGTTCTTGAAGGCAGCGATCGATTCGACGCCCAGATGAACGACATCGCGGCCCGCACTCTGCCTCGATTCAACCACACGGACAGCAGTCTCCGCGCTCTGGCGAAAGAATGAGAGGAGCCCGCATGCGACACCAACTCACGATCGTGGGAACGCTGTTGGCTTTCCTTCTGAGCACGACGTCCGCGCAGGCGCAGAGGAAACTGGCAGCGGAAACGCGCAACGCAGCGCTGCGTTACTGGCTGGCATTCGCCGATCTGCAGGACCCGCCGTCGGACAGATCAACGCAGGAACTGCTCGAGAAAACGGCGGCGGGAGAAACTCCCTGGGATGAGGCGAAGCTCGGCGTCATTCTCGATCAGAACGAACTAGCGATCCAGGAAATGCAGCGCGCCACGAAGCTGCCGGACTGCGACTGGGGCCTCGAGTACAGCCGCGGGCCGCAGGCCTCGATTGCGTACGTGCCGCGTGCGCGCGTGCTGGCGCGGCTGAACACGCTTTACGGAATGCGTCTGATGGCGAAGGGCCAGACCGAGGCTGCAGTCGGCGCGTGGCTCGACGGAATTCGGTTTTCGCAACATCTGGCGCAGGGCGGCACGCTGATTTTCAAATTAGTGGCGCGGATGTCGCTGCTGTCCGATTTCGAGGCATTGACCCGCGCAGCCCAATCCGGGCAGCTGAACGATCAGCAAAAGCGCGAGGTTGGCGCAGCGGTGCGGGCGCTGCCCGGCGACGGATTCGATTGGAGCGAGGCGATGGCGTTGGAAGAGGCGTCCTTGGAGATTGCCGTGCGGACGATGCAGCAGGCAACCAGTCCCGAGGACTACTATCGGGAGATGATGGGCAAGCCGGCGCCAGCAAACTTCTCGGTTCCCGGCCGCAAGGATCTCGCCGCGTGCCGTGCGCTATTCTCCGAGGCGGAAGCGGCGCTGCGGCTGCCGCCGGAACAGGCACGAACGCAGTTGCAAAGGCTCGAGGGCCGAGTGGCGCAATTGCATCCATTTTTTCAGGACACAATTCCTTCGCTAGCGAAGATCAACGACGCGCGTTCGGAATTAGAAGCATCCAGTGCGAAACTCTTGTCGGTGCTAACAAAGAACTGAACCGTTACCCTGATTCACTCCGCAGGTTCGCCTCCAGTAGGTGTTCGAGCCTTGGAGGCGTCGGAATTGGCGGCAACTCCAAGGCTCTTGAGATATGTGACGATCTGCCAGCGGCGCTCGTCCGGGATACCGGCCCAGGGTGGCATGCCGCGGACCAGGTTGCCGTTCCGGAGGAACCATGCGAGTTCGCCGGGCGTCGCGTTCTGCACTCCCGGTGAGCGGAGATTCGGGCCATGCGCGCCGGTCGCGTCATCTCCGTGGCATTCCGCACAATGCTGGCGGAAAAGTTTTTTGCCGGCGGCGACGGCGCCTTGCTGACCCTCGTACGGATTTTTCGCGCTACGCATCTTGATGGGCGCGCGCGCGATCTGGAGCCAGACGCCCCGATCGTCGGTCTTGTGATTGTGGGCGGAGGATGCCGCGACAGCGATCGAAGCAGCAAAGAACGATGCCAGGATCATGGCGCGTCTCATTGGAAAAGGCTCCTGAGCTTGCGGCCGAAGCCGCCGATTTCGTAGGACATGCCCCAGCGCAGCAAGAACCGGTGGGCATGATCGTTGAGGCCGAATCCTGGCGAGAGCGACAGCGTTACGCCGTTGGGTAGTTGCCAGGCAACGAGCGGTGCGACGTAGTGGGACGTCCCGGACAACGTGAACGCCTCGACGGTGCCCAATCCTCCGTACATTTCCGCACCCAGAATTATGTTCTCGCGGCAGAAGTTGCAAGGTCGGGGCGTCGCGGCAAGGCGCAGCGGGCGGTCCGCGCCAAGGGCATAGCCAAATTCCCAAGGCTCGTGACCAAGATTTTTTTCGCCGATGAAGTTTTCTGAGAAGTTCCAGCCCTTGAAATCGCTTGAAAAGATCAGTTTCGTTTCAAGTTCATGGGTGTGCGCTCGGTTGGCCTCGGAATTCAGCTCAGCGGCGTCGAATTGGGAGTCAAAGCCCACGACTTCCTTGAGCGTCTTGTCCGCGTCGGTGGTGTTTTCGAATTCCACGTAAAGGACTGGGTTGATCCAGTGCTCATGCACGAGTGGCCGGAAGCGGTTCTCCCAGCGCGTGCCGGTGAAGACAGAGCTGTCGGCGAAGGTATGCTGCGAGTCAATGTAGAACTCCGTTGTCCACCAAGCGGTCACGCCGTACTCAAGTTCCATCCAGGGTGCGATGAAGTCACCGCCGCCCTTCTGGGTGCCGTAAATCGAGTAGGTCTCGATCTCGAGATTGCCCGGCTCCTCCAGATGGTGCGAATAGGCTACGAAGTAGGGAGTCTCCTGAGCGGTTGCGCGGGCGGGGAACCAAAGCGCCGCCGCTACGGCCCATAACACAAAAGACCGAAGAAAACCGAGGCGAGATGTGGCCGTCCTAGGACAGACACTCTCAGAAATCTGATTCCCGGCGAGCATCAAGGCCACACCACCCTTTCCAGTTGCAAATAGTTATCAATTGGAGAGGGAGGCTAATCCAGTTGAAACTAGTTGTCAATAGCATTTTGTAACCGGCTATCAACTAGAATTCGGCCCTGATTCAGCGCTCTTGCGATGATCGCCATTTGGCTCGGCACGACGACGCGGTGTGGGTGCGCGGAGAGTGAAATGGGGAGGCAGAGTCTGTTAGTCGCGTCTCCCCCTTCACTCGATGGCTCTAGAAGTCGAAGCCGATCTCTCCCGTTATCGCGCCTGGCGTTACGTAATGAGTACCGTTTTACGTAGAAAGGAAGTTGTACAGAGCGACCTCATTCGCGATGTTGATCACGGTGAACCGGACGCTCCATTGGTAGCGGTCGGTCCGGCTGCAAGAAAGCAAAAAATGACAGGCACGACTCCGAGCAACGGACGTACGAATCTCATCGTTTTCTCCCCGTATGAATGCGGCCGCGGCGCCTTACTGCGCTGTGGCCAAAAATGAATGCGGAAATCCGCACGCGCCGCGCGGCAGGCGCCGCGTGCTGCGACACGATTATTTATTTCGGGAGCAAGCTCTTAAGCCGGAAGGGCTCGCGGAATACTGAGGGTGCCGACGAAATCAATTTTGGGCGCAGATTCTTCAGCGAGCGTTAGTCTTGCGCCTGGCGCAGCTGCCTCGACGGCCACTTCCGCCGCCGCTTGCGGAATCGGGGCGTGTCCGACATGGCAGATGTGGCAATGATCCTCATCGTGCGAGTGGATATGCCAGTCGGTGACCGCGTGCGTAGCCAGCAGAACCAGCGCGAGGACGACCGCGATTGCCAGCAATCGTTGTGTTGTAAGCTTCACGATGCCGAACTCGATCGAAATCAAACCTCGAACGCTAATCGCCGACCGTGCGGATCAAACTTGTAACACGTCGCCATCGCGGGCGACCGCGCGATAGAGCACAGGATCCACGAAGATCGCGATGCACAGCCGCGAAATCAGGCCCGCCACGATCACGATCGCGAAGGGCTTCTGAGTGTCCGACCCGATGCCGGTTGAGAGCGCAGCGGGCAGCAGACCCAGGCAAGCGACTAACGCCGTCATCATGATCGGGCGCAATCGCATCAGGGCCGCCTCGCGCGTCGCCGTGCGAATATCCTTGCCCTCCTGCCGCAGCTTGTTGATGAACGAGACCAGAATCACCGCCGTCTCAACGGATACTCCCATCAGCGCCAGCAGCCCGAGTATTGACGAAACGCTGAACGGCGTGCCCGTAAGCTTCAGCGCGATCAGCGCGCCGACGGGTTCCGTGATCACCACGCCGAGCGCAATCGCCAGCGGAAACTTGAAATTTCCGTAGAGCGCGAACAGGATCATGAAAATCAACAACAGTGCCAGCGGGCCAATGATCTCCAATTGGTGTTTCGCTTCCAGGAACTCGCTATACTCGCCGCCCCACGTCAAGCGGTAACCGGCCGGCAACGACTTTTGAACGTCGGCGATGGCGCGCTGGCCGTCGGTGACGGTGCTTTGCAAGTCGCGCCCGTCGACGCTGTATTGCACACCGATGTAGCGCGAATTGTTCTCGCGATAAATGAACGAAGCGCCGCTTGCTTCGCGAATGTCGGCTAGCTCGCGCAGCGGAATCTGCTGGCCCGTGGGCGTGGCGACGAGCAGGTTGCCGATCTCCTGCGCATTTTCGCGGAACTCGGGCTTCATGCGCACCACGAGGTCAAACAATTTCTCGCCTTGGATCACCTGCGTGGCCGCCTGGCCGCCCACGGCCGCCTGTACCACGGTTTCCACGTCGGCCACATTGATGCCGTAACGCGCAATTTTGTCGCGGTCCGTGTCAATCAGCAGGGTGGGTTGCCCGAGTTCGCGCACCACGGTGAGTTCGGTGAAACCGCGGACCTGCGAAAGCCGCCGCTTGATCTCGAGAGCCTTGTCCTGCAAGACGTTCAAATCGGGGCCATAGATTTTCACGGCCAGCGAACTTTTCAGGCCCGTGAGCGCCTCGTCCACGGCATCCTCGGCAGGCTGCGTGAAATTAAATATTACGCCGGGGAAAGCATCGAGTTGCTTCTGAAGATCGGCCGTCAATTCGGCTTTATCGTGAATGGGGCCTTTCTTCCAGGTCGAGTCGCCGTAGGGCTTCAGACCTACGTAAAACTCGTCGTTGAAGAATCCGGTGGAATCGGTGCCGTCATCGGGGCGGCCGAGTTCGGAGCCGACGTCAGTGACCATCGGATACTTCATTAAAATATCGCGCACCTGCGGGCTGAACTTGGCCGCTTCTTCGTAGGAAATCGTGTAGGGCATCGTGGCCCGGACCCAGAGCGCGCCTTCATCGAGATGCGGCATGAACTCGCCGCCGATAAAAGGAACCAGGAGCATCGTCGCGGCGAAAATCGCAAGCGCCACCAAAATCGTGGTCTTTGGACGATCGAGGCAGCGATCGAGTTGCGCGGCGTACTTTCCGCGGACCCACTCGAACGGCCGGTTCACCGACTCGTGCACGCCCTTGCGGAACCAGTAGGAGCACATCACGGGCACGAATGTCAGCGTCAGGAGCAGCGCTCCCACCAGCGCGATGGACATGGTGTCCGCCATCGGATGGAAGAGCTTTCCAGAAGGCCCGCTCAGCGCGTAAATGGGGATGTATCCGGCGATGATCACGGCGACAGAGTAAAAAATCGGCCGGTCCACGTCCTTGGCCGCCGCCAGAATCACTTCGTGCAAGTTGTATTCTGTGCCTTCACGGAGGCCCAGTTCGCGGAAAATATTTTCGACCATCACCAGCGTGCCATCAATGATGATCCCGAAATCGATGGCGCCGATCGAAAGCAGATTGGCGGCCACCCCGCGCGCGTGCAGGAAAATGAACGAGAAAAGCAGCGCGACTGGAATGGTCAATGCGACAATCACGGCCGCGCGGCCGCTAACCAGAAAGAAAACCAGCACGATCAGGACCAGGATCATTCCGCGCAGCAGATTGCTCTCCACGGTGTCCGTCGTCACGCGCACCAGATCGCTGCGGTCGTAGAACGGAACGACTTTCACGTCCGGCGGCAGGATGGTTTCGTTCAACTGTTTCGTTTTTGCTTCCACGCCCTTCAGGACGTTCTGGGTCTGCTCGCCGGTGAGCATCAGAATGACGCCTTCCACCGAATCGTCGTTCTTGTTGAAGCCGAATTCGCCCAGGCGCGGCGCGTTGCCGATGGTCACGTCGCCGATATCGCGGATGCGCACCGGCACGCCATTTTGCGATCCCACGATCACATTGCCGATGTCCTTCTCGTCTCGCAGCAGACCCAGACCGCGCACGTAGTAGAACTGGCCGCCCTGCGAATAAAACCCTCCCCCAGTGTTCGCATTGTTAACAGAAAGCTGTTGGATCACTTGCGGGAGCGGAATGTGATAGCCGTAGAGGCGCGCCGGATCGAGCAGCACCTGGTACTGCATCACGGTGCCGCCGAATCCGGAATCGTCCGCGACACCCGGCACTTGCTTGTATTCGCGCTCGATCACCCAGTCTTCATAGGTCTTGAGTTCCTGCGGCGTGCGGTCCGGGCTTTGGAGCACGTAGCGATAGACGAGACCGGAGGGGCTCGAAAGTGGCGCGAGTGTCGGCGTGACCCCGGTTGGGTAGGTGACTTCGCTCAGCCGCTGGAACACCAGCTGCCGCGCAAAGTAGTTGTCGGTGTCTTCGTCAAACGTGAGGATGATGTCCGACAGGCCGTAAAGTGAAATCGAGCGCATCACGCTCATCTTCGGCACGCCGTTCATTTCCACTTCGGTTGGCAGGGAGACGAGCCGCTCGATCTCCTCCGCCGCGTGGCCCGGCCACTGGGTGATGATCTCCACCATCGGTGGCGAAAGGTCCGGGTAGGCGTCCACCGGCATGCGTTGGAACGAAATTCCCCCGCCGACGGCGATGAACGCCGTGAGTATCAGGATCAGAAACCGCTGGCGCAGCGCGAATTGGACGATGCGATGGATCATTTCTTGTCGGCCTCGCCCTTATTGCTGAAACGAATTCGCAAATTGCAGGAACAAACTGCCGTTGCCCACCACTTTGTCGCCCACGGAAAGCCCCTTCAGAATTTGGGTCTGGCCGTTCTGGCTCTCGCCGATCCCGACGGCGCGCCTGCCGAACTGACCCGGGCCCGCCGCCACGTAAACGAAGGGTTGGTTCTCGTCGTCCCGCAGCACGGAGGCATCCGGCACGCTGATCGCGTTCTGAATCACGCCGGCAGTCACCATGACGGTGCAATACATGTCGCGCTTTAGTTTTTCGCCGGGGTTATCCACCACGATGCGCGCCTGCAGAGTGCGCGTATTCGGGTCAAGCGCAGCCGAGACGTAGGAAATCTTCCCGTGAAAACTTTCCGGATACGCGTCGGTCCCTACCACCACGTCGTCGCCGGATTTCACGTAAGCCAGATCGCCTTGATAGACATTCGCGAGCACCCAGACCGTGCTCATGTCGGAAATTGTGAACGCCTGTGTTTGGCCCGCCTGCATCACCTGACCCGGCGCCACGAGCCGCTCGACCACTTCGCCGCTCATCGGCGCAATCACGGGAATCTGAGCAGACGAGGGAGCCTTCGCCAGATCCTCGGGATTCTTGATTCCCAGAATCTTCATCGCCTGTTCAGACGCGTTGAGGTCCGCCTGCGCCTGATTGCGATCCGATTCGGCCTGCAGCAGGTCACGCTCGGCGATGGCGTTGTGCTCGTACAAATCCTTCGCCCGGTCGTAGTTCTTGTCTGCCACGCGGAATGTGTCGTGGGCCTTCAAATACGTGTCGAGCAGTTGCGAATAATCGGGGCTGGATACTTCGAGCATCGGCTCGCCTTCGTGCACGTGCTGCCCCGGCACCACCAGAATCCGGCTCACCGGCCCGCCGACCTGCGTGATCACCGGCGTGGTCTTGAACGCGTTGTAGGCCACCGCTCCCGTCAGGCGCAGTGTGCGCGTGAGCTTCGTCTGCTGAATCGTGACGACCTGCACGTGCGACACCTGGTCGGGCGGAATGGTGAAAAGCTGCGGCGTGGCTGACTGTGACGCCTTCGAGGAATAGGACGTCATTTCGCCCGCGCCGCGGTCCGAGCTGCATCCCGCCGCCAGAGCGCAGACGAGCGCGCCCGCGAGGGCAAATCCAGCGGTGATCCCGAGCGAATGGCTTCCGTGCGTGAATGGTCGAATACTCATGGCAGGTTCCTCGTTCCCACGGCTTCGCGGAGTTGCTCGAGCGCCAGCAGATAGGCCGCGAGCGATTGCCTGTATGCGAGTTCAGTCGCGCGATAGCTCCGCTCGGCATCCAGAAAATCGAGCAGGCTCGCGGCGCCGCGCTTGTATGCGTACTCGCTGATGTCGCGATCCTGCTTGGCCTCGTCGAGATAGCCGGAGCGGTACAGCTGGATAATTTGATCGTTCGACTGCAGGCCATCGTAAGCATCTTCCACGTCCGTCAGGACCTGGTCGCTGGCAGCTTTCTCCTGTTCCTGCGCCAGCGTGATTGCAAAACGCGTGCGTGCGATTTCGCCCTGGTTGCGGTCGAATATCGGCAGCTGAATCTGGCCGAACAGAGAAGCAGTGCTCAGTCCGGCGGTGTGCGTGTAGTCAATCTGACCGGTCACGTCGCGCTTTCCGTTCGCTTTCGCAAGCTCGTACTGGCTGTTCGCGGCGGTCACGCCCTGTTGCGCGGCACGCAAGTCGGGACGAGTGGCCAACGCCTTGGTTTCCAAATCTTCTTTGTTCGCGTGCAGCGGCTCGTAATCGAATGGACCCGCCACGTCGTAATCAAGCCCCACAGATTCGCGGCCGAGAAGCTGTCGCAGGTCCGAAAGCGCCTGCGCGCGCGCGAGCTGCGCCTGCGAGGCGTCGCTCTGGAACTGCAGAAGCTGCAGCTTGATCTTCAGGTAATCGTCCTCACTGATGTCGCCCGCGCGGTAGCGTTCCTTGCTGATATCCACCGAATTCTGAAAGCTCTTCAAGTCCTGCTGCGCCAGGTCGAGCGTAGACTCGGCCAGCTGCGCGTTCGTGAACAGCGTCGCTACTTGAAAGGTAAGGGTGCGCTCGTTGTCCCCGACGGTCGAACGCGTCACGGCAGTCGCATCTTTCGCCGCGGCCAACCGGTGTTGTCGCTTCTTCCCGCGCTCGAAAAGGTAGCTGAGCCCGAGATCGAACTGCGCTCCATTGTCTACGTAGTTCGAATCGAACTGGTCGGCGTTGAAGATCGGCAGAAACTGCGCGTCGCCCATCAGCACAGGGTCCGGCCGCAGATTGGCCGTGATCTCCTGGGCCTCGCTCTCCTGAATCGTTACCCGCTCTGCTTGCAGCGTGTGATTGTGCGCGAGCGCCATCTGGATCGCGTCGTCGAGCGTTATTTTCACCGGTCCCTGCGTCGGTGCAGGCGCTTGCGCTCGTGCGGGAGAAGCCCAGCCAGCAAGCGACGCCAAGAAAATCGAAACTACAAAATACATATGTCGTATGCGCATGACAGTTCATCCCTCAGAGAACAAAACGGACGTGGATTGGTGTGCCGCGAACGGCACGGGACAAGCTGGGTTTTTACGCGGTGGGTGGAGCTCGGGCGGGAACTCGCCGAACGGTGGGGCTCGGCGCCAGGCCGGCGTCGCGGGGCTCCGGTGTGGGTGCTACCAATGCAAAAGTCGGAGCGTGAGTCGTCGCAATCGGACGGTCAATCGGCTGGTGACTCAGGTGGCAGATGGGGCAGGTTGCTTCGGCGGAGCCATCATGATGATGCCAGACGACGCTTCCGAGCGTCATGCCGACCAGCAGCAGCACCAGCAGCGTTACCGGGATCACCAGATACCGTGTTGGACGTTGGCTTAGCATGACCTGCGGCGGTTACTTGAAACCTCAATACCAATCATATAGTAGATGTTGTCACAGTCCAAAGGGTTACGCCGCGCGTGTACTGAAATGATAGGAGGGATCGGCCTGGTGGAAAGGCCCGGCAACGGAGTCGCTTAGTTCGATTGTTCGAGGGCTTTTTCCACCAGCGCGACGCACTTTTCGACGCGCTGGCGCAGCGGGCCGTCAATTTCCTGCTGACGTTCGCGCAACATGAACAACTCGTCGGCGATATTCAGCGACGCGAGCACCGCGACCTTCAGCGAGTCAACGATCCGTGTGGCAGACGCGACCTCGCGCATTTTGGCGTCCACGTACGCCGCGAGTGCCTGCAGGTGCTCTTCGTTCTGGTCCGCGTTGACGTTGTAAGCCTGATCGTAGATTTCGATTTTCACGTTCGTGCTCCCTGTTGCGTGGATCGCTGTGCTGCCGCCATTGTCGGGCATTCACCGCGGCCGTGCAAGCCGTTGGTTTGGCAACCAATGGCTGCAAAGCCGGTCTCGTTTACGATCGAATGAAGATCGGAAGGTCCGGCTTTAGGCCTTTTGATTTTTTCGCCTCGCCGCTGTCGAACGTCAGCTCGGCTATCCAGTGCTTGCCTTGCCCCAGATCGAGAACGCCGAGTTTCCGAAGAGTCTGTCAGCGGCCCGATCGGTTGATACGTCCCCGGCGATATCAGACGCACTGCAGTCATCCGATGAACAATGGCGGGCTAGACTTGTTGTCACTCAACGGGAATTGAGGATGCGCCTTGTCCGTCATGGTGAGAGGGGGGCCGGCATGCCGCCCCGGCATTCGACGCTCAATGGCAAACCGGCGTGCGCCACCGCGCAGCGCCCCTGTTTCAGCTCGCTCGCAGACTGGCACCCAGCTTCGTTTGAAGGGCGGCCACGATTCGCGACGAATAATCGCCAATCTGCGCGTCGGTCAACGTCGTCTCGGCGCTCTGAAACGTCACGCGGATCATCAGTGAAAATTTTCCCGCCGGCATTTTCCCGGCGCGGAACAGGTCGGCGGGTTCGATGCTTCGAAGCTCGGGGATCGCGAGCGCGCGAATCGCGTCTGCAACTTGCGCGAACTTCACGCCGTCGGCAAGCACCAACGAAAAATCGCGCTCGACCGCCGGGAAGCGTGGAATCGGCGCGAATTTCTGGGTCGCTCGCGCCGCTTCGATTCCCGCGAGCAGCAGTTCGAGTCGCAGTTCCGCGATGAAAATTTCCTGGCGCAATTTGAGTTGATCGGCGACACGGCGCGCGAGCTGTCCCGACACGCCTAGCGCAGCAGTCGTGCCTGCATTGGCAACTGAAATCCGCGCCGCGCATCCGCCCGCGAGCCATGCCGGTCCGCCGGACTGCCAGCTGAATCCGCCGGCCAGCGCGCCGAGACCGTCGAGGTCGCCCTTCAAGTCCGCGAAGTCGAATTCACGCGCTGCTTCGTTAATTGTTTTCTCTCGCGCGAAGCCGGTAGCGCCCAGGGTGAGAATAGCCGTCTCGACGGGTTCGCCATCCCGCAGCTCGTACGTCTTGCCGATTTCAAACAGGCGCAGATTCCGTTGGCCGTGGTTCACATTCCATTCGATCGCGGCGAGCAGGCTCACGATTCCCGTGGAGCGCATCACCGATGCATCTTCGGCGAGCGGATTGCCGATCACCGCAGGCGCCACACCCTCCGCACGGAAAATTTCGTCGCGTCGCCCGTCCACCAGCGGAATCGCCACAATTTCCTGGTAGCCCAGCGCGACGACGCGTTCGCGCAGGTGGTCCTGCGCTTGGGCGTGCGGCAGGCGTTGTGCGGGCTGCTTTGCAGGGGGCAGCCGCGGCGGAAATTTGTCGTATCCGTAGTGCCGCGCCACCTCCTCGATTACGTCAATCCCGCGCGCGGCATCGCGACGCCACGAGGGCTGCGTGCATTGCCAAACGGCCAGCAGCGAGCCGAGCGTGCCGCGATGCGCGTCCGTCCGTGCGGGACGAAAACCGAGCGCGGCGAGAATATCCTCGATGTCGCGGTCCGGCACGTCCGCACCCATCACGCGGAGTAATTCCTTGCGGGAGAGTTCCATCGTCGGCGCAGGCGAGCGGCCCGGGTAGGCGTCCACGACGCCCAAAAGAATTTCGCCTCCGCCCAATTGCTGAATCAGCTCCGCGGCGCGCCGCGAGGCCAGTTCAGCCATTTCCGGATCAGCGCCGCGCTCGAAGCGATACGACGCTTCGGTGCGCAAGCCCAGCGCTTTCGACGTGCGTCGCACGGTGATCGGATCGAAGCACGCGGATTCAAGCAAAATGTTACGGCTGGCAAATCCGATTTCGCTCTCCGAGCCGCCCATCACCCCAGCAATCGCCACGGCGCGCGACGCATCCGCAATCACGCACATTTCCTTTGTAAGCTCCCGCACGGCGCCATCCAGCGTGCGAATCTTTTCGCCCGGACGCGCGCGCCTCACCACAATTCGGCGCTCGCTGAGCTTGTCGAGATCGAATGCATGCATCGGCTGGCCCAGCTCGAACATCACGTAGTTCGTTACGTCCACCACGTTGTTAATTGAATTCTGCCCGATGGCTTCCAGGCGCTGGCGCAGCCAATCGGGCGAAGGTTGAATTTTCACGCCGCGCATCACGCGCGCTGTGTAACGCCCGCAAAGTTCCGGCGTTTCGATTTCAACGCGGGCCCCGTCCGATACTTTGATCGCCGCTTCCTTCAACTTCGGCTGGAGCGCTTTCACCGGCAGCCGGTAAATCGTGGCCACCTCGCGCGCCATGCCGTAATGGCCTAGGCAGTCCGGGCGGTTCGCGGTGATTTCCGCGTCGAGCACCGGCCCCGCCGCCGATTCCTCGACCGAATCAACCGCCACGCCGGCAAGCGATAGCCGCGAACGCAGCTCGGCCGCCGGCGCCCTCGCGTCCACGAACTCTTTCAGCCAGCTGTACACAATCTTCATCGCGGTTGTGAAGCCTTCCGTGCCGCCGGCTCTTTTGTTTCCTAAGGGTCGAACCTGGACTTGTCCCGACCCCTAGGGTGTCGGAGCGTCCGCTCCGACATCCAATCCTCACTCAAAGTGCGGTCCGAGGCGCTGTTTCTCTTGCAGCAAGTAGCTCCGCAGTACGCCCACCCGTTCATTCGCCACGAAGTGACTCCAATTGGCCGTAATAAACGTGCGTCAAATACTCAAACCGCACGCGACCGTCTCGCGCATGTGCCGCGAACAATTTCTCGAGCGCCGCCAGCATCGGCTCGTGCTGCGGATGTCCTTGCGGCGGTGCGTACGACGAACTCAGGAGCCGTCCGCGCAGCCCAACGAAATCGAATACCTGTTCGTTGGCGAACGATTTCTTGCCGCCAGCGCCGGCGCCGAAGAACTTCCTCATCGGACGGTCTTGCGGATATTTCTCAGAGATCCTTTCGTAATCGGCACAAAACACGCGCAAAAAGCTCTCGTACTCGCGCAGGAACGCGGTTCGATCCTGCTTGCGTTCGTTCCAAATCACCGCAACGAAGCCTCGCGGCTTCAGCACGCGTTCGAATTCCGCGCGGGCGGCCTTCGGTTCGAACCAGTGAAACGCCTGCCCCACGACCACAAAATCCACACTCGCATCCGGGAGCGTTGTGTTCTCCGCGGAGCCGACCACGCTATGGAATCGCGCGTACTTCTGCAAAAAGTTCTCGCCTGCCGCGCGCATTTCCGCGTTCGGCTCGACGCCGTGAACGACGTTCCCGTTTTCCAGCAGCATTTGCGTCAGGATTCCCGTGCCCGAGCCGATATCCGCGACGACGGATTCCGGAGCGAAGCCACATTCCTCGCACAACAGATCGAGAACCGCGCGCGGATACCCCGGCCGGTAGCGGACGTAGTCCTCCACACGATTCGAGAAGCGCTGTTTCGAGTCTGTCGCCAGCATCATCACGGAAATTGCCGCAGAAAACGCACGTCGTTCTGCGTGAGCACGGGTAATTCACCGACGCCGTACTTCATCATCGCCAGCCGGTCCACGCCCATGCCAAAAGCGAAGCCCGAAAGTTTTTCCGCGTCGTAGTTCACGAAGCCGTAGACGGCGGGATTCACCATCCCCGCGCCGAAAAGTTCAATCCAGCCGGAAAATTTGCAGACGCGGCAACCGCTCCCTCCGCAGACGTGGCAGGTCGCGTCCACTTCCGCCGAAGGCTCGGTGAAGGGGAAATAGCTCGGCCGCAGGCGCGTCTTCGCCTTCGGCCCCAGGAACTCGCGGACAAAATATTCCACCGTGCCCTTGAAATCGCAGAACGTGATGTCCGTATCCACGGCCAGACCTTCGATCTGGTGGAACATGTAGCCGTGCGTCGAATCTGGATTGTCGCGGCGATAGACTTTTCCGGGAACAATAATGCGCACCGGCGGTTTTTCTTTTTCCATCGTGCGAATTTGCATCGGCGAAGTGTGCGTCCGCAGCAGATGACCTCCGCGCGCGCCTTCGATATAGAAGGTGTCCATGTTGTCTCGCGCGGGATGGTGCTCGGGAATATTGAGCGCCTCGAAATTGTAGTAGGGCGTTTCGATTTCCGGCCCTTCCACCACGCGGAATCCGATGGAGAGAAAAATGCGCTCGAGCTCTTCGTAGGTTTGGCGGATCAGGTGCCGCGTGCCGATCGCGCGCTCGACGCCGGGGAGAGACAGATCGATTTGATCGCGTGCCGCCGCGGATTGCTCCTGCGCGGCATCTTTTGCCGTGGCGAGCGCTGCAAATTGCGTTTCGATATGAGCCTTTAGCGCGTTGAGGTTTTGGCCGACGGAGGGCTTGATTTCTTTGGCCGCGGGTTTCAGCCAGTTCTCGCCAATCTCGGCTAGAATTCCAGCTTTTCGGCCGAGCCACTTCACGCGCGCCGCTTCCAAATCAAGCGAGCTTATTTCTTGGGCAGCGTCGTGATCGAACGCGGAACGCAGGTCTTCAAATAGCGACGCAATCTTCCCTGGGGAGTCCATGTCGAGCTGCGCGAGCGTCTGTTTCGTGGAATCGATCGTGGCCATTGAAATGTCGGTCCGCAATGCGGGTCAGAGTCGCGCCCGCGAGTCGTTCAGAAAAACTCGCTGGCCGGAAGGCCGCCGCTACTCAACCGACGCCCATAGTACACGCGATTGCGAAGGCGGCGCGCTGATTACGCGCTAGGCCGCGGGCTTCGGTGCTGCGGCAGGCGCGGCCTTCATGTGCTGCTTCGCCGATGTGACGAGCGCGGCAAATCCTTCGGCGTCGCGCACGGCCATGTCCGCCAGGATCTTCCGGTCGAGATCGATCCCGCCCGCCTTTAGCCCGTGGATCAATTGGCTGTAAGTGGTGCCGTTTGCGCGAGCGGCGGCGCCGATGCGCTGAATCCACAGCGTGCGGTAATCGCGCTTGCGGGTGCGGCGGTCGCGGTAGGTATACCGCAGCGAGCGGTTCACCGCCTCCTTCGCGGACCGGAATAGCTTTCCCTTGGTGAGGAAAAATCCCTTCGCGTGCTTCAGCAGCTTTTTGCGGCGTGCGCGCCGCTTGGTACCGCGTTTAACTCGTGGCATGGTTCTCGTCTCCTCGTGCGCGCCTCGCGGGCGCTCGGTATGATTTCCAATTCCCTACAAACTTGAAATCAATCGTGTGGATCGACGGGGAGGCAAACGCGGCCCAGCCGCCCGCAAGAATACGCGGGAAGCAAGACGGGTTTGTCTCATTGAAATGCATTGCGCCCCGCGAATTTGCGGGACAACCGGCCGGCAGGCACCCGTTACGCTCTGCCTGGCTCGGATCGAAAACTAAATTCCGTAAGGAAGTGCGAGACGAATATTGCGTTCGTCCGCCTTGTTCACCTGAACCTTATTGAGCAGCTTGCGCATGCGCCGCGGTTTCTTCGTGCCCAGCAGATGGCGCTTGCCCGAATGCCAACGCATGATTTTCCCGGTGGACGTGATCTTGAAGCGCTTGGCCGCACCCCGGTGCGTCTTCAATTTCTTTTTCTTGTTCTTCTTCACAATTCCCTCTTCCCCGGAAATTTCTCTAGGCTTGTCCGCCAGCGGCTGGCTGCGCGGGACGCGTCGGCGCCGCCGCAGTCGCTCCCTTTTTCGGCGCGAGCAATGCAAGCAATATATTGGCTTCCATCCGCGGACCGAATTCCACCAGCGCGTGGTCGGTGACTTCCTTGAGCAGGCGCTCCATCTTCGCGCGGCCCACATCTTGATGAGCCATCTCGCGGCCACGATGAAAAATCATGGCCTTTACTTTGTGTCCTTCGCCAAGAAACCGGATGATCTGGTTCTTGCGCACCTGAAAATCGTGTTCAGCAGTGGATGGCCGGAACTTCACTTCCTTGATGTGCGAGCTTTTTTGATGCTTCTTGGCTTCGTGGGCTTTCTTGCTGAGCTCGTATTGAAACTTGCCGTAATCCACAAGCTTGCAGACCGGTGGAACGGCGCTGGGCGATATTTCGACCACATCCAGGCCGGCATCCCGCGCCGCCTTCATCGCGTCGAACAGGGTCATCACGCCAAGCTGATTCCCCGCTTCATCCACCACACGAACTTCCCGAGCGCGAATACGCTCATTGACCCGAAGGCCCGGAGGACCACCACGTTCTGCGATAAACCCACCTCCCGGGCTCGAAATTGGATTTCGATGCCCGCTTGCCTGCCGTCCCGCTTACAAAATGCTCGGAGGGAGCGACAGGCCAGAAAGTATAGCACGGCTTATCGGCTCGCCCGCAATATGGTAGTTATGGGTCGCAGGTCAGTTTGAATTTGAAGAATGGATGGAATGCGGGCTTGCTCGGTGCTGTTGCGAGAGAACTTTCATGACTGACGATGATCGTTTGCGCTCGGGCGCGCTCAGCAACCCGCCGGTAGATCAATTCATTCGGGATGGGTTCATCCGTATCGACCGCGCTTTTCCTCCGGAACTGGCTGAGCAAGGCCGCGCCATCATGTGGCGGGACATCCCCTTCGATCCCCATGATCCGGCAACCTGGACAAAACCCGTCGTCCGGCTGCCCGGCTATGGAGCGGGACCCTTTCAGAAGGCAGCGAACACACCTGTACTCCATGACGCATTCGATCGGCTTGTTGGCAAGGGGCGCTGGGTGCCGCGTTTCATGGCGCAGCAGTCGTTCGGTTTGCGAGAGCCCTACCGGCTTCATCGCGAGGATGGCGCTTACTCGCCAGTGGAAACATCGATCCGGCAAGCGCTACGCGACAGCGCAAGCTAGATGCCTTGGGACGTCTGCCCACTCGGGCGGACCAATTGCCCCCGCGCGGAACAGATATCCGCAACGGGTCGCGGGGCGAAATTCAAATTCAGACACGACCTAGTTATGAGGTTTCTTGCTGCTCGATCTGCCTGGTTATGCGCTCTTCCAGGAGGTTAAAGAACTTTTGGGTGTCAGCGAACGAGGTCGTTGGGTCGTTGTTGTACTCCATCAGACGGTGTTCGTACGTGCTTCGGTTGGGGGCGATCTGATCGATCACAAACCGCGCCTCCTGCATTGCTGCCCCGCGGTGTTTGAAATCGCCACTCACCCCGGCAGTGGCCTTCTCCAACGCGCAATAGAGACTGAAGGTCTTCGCGTCGGGCGGGCAGACCCTTGTGTCGGCGCGGGTCCATTTCGACGGCGAGTCCAGAATTTTTCGCGCGCGCTGCACAATCTTCACATCCGCCTTCGTTACGGGCGGGTGGGCATCCGGGTCGCCGGCGTACGGGTTTACGGTCTTGTTCGAGGACGACTGCTCCCAGGCGGTGCCGGCAAAGACTACAATCGCTGCGAGAATCCAAAAGTGCCCTTGGGCCCACAGAAGGTTTCATCTCCTTGGCCCTCTGCCGGCGCTTGTTGTTAATTCGCGGGAGCGGAGGCAGCGCAGGCATCGAGCGCCTTGCGCGTTTCATTGGCCCACTTGGGAAACGCGCGAGACTCGAGCGATTCCAGGACCTCGGAATCGCCTCCGCCCACCGACTCGTGAAATTGGTAGAGAATCGGATGTTCGTCTTCGACGTCATCGTCCTTCGGCCGGATAAACTGAATGTTGCTGAAGGCTTGGAATTGCGTTCCGACGGCCGGGCACTGCGCGCCGGAGAATTTCCACTCTTGGATTTTCAAATCCTTTCTCAGTTGCTCGTAGGGCCGCGAGAGATCCTTGGCGTGAAGCGCCAGGAGCTGCTGGTAAACAGGCGCGCCCTGGGCTTCGCGAAGAATTCCGCGAATCGCGTGGGGAGTTTGCGTGTCTTCCAGAACCACCGAGAATTCAGGGACGTCGTTCACGCTATCACGGTGGGCGCGAACGGCGATGAAATCACCCTCGGCATGCTCGATAGGAAAAAATTCGTCGAAGGCCGCCA
>Ga0210383_10001399_pt1 | contig 21991 bp, 26 predicted proteins | sample IncBWC14OmetaG_FD_160072 | JGI IMG/M metagenome (GOLD analysis project Ga0210383, IMG submission 160072) | Forest soil microbial communities from Barre Woods Harvard Forest LTER site, Petersham, Massachusetts, United States - Inc-BW-C-14-O ... | reverse complement strand
CTTTAAACGGACATCTGCGGGTTGTGACTTATCTGCTCCCACACAAGGCAGATGTTCATGCTCGGGACGCTGATGGGTGGACGGCCCTACACAATGCATGCTCAAAGGTATTACAACACATTTCCTCGTCCGTTGAAATTTATGGCTCATATTATCAGGGCTACCTCGATATTGTAAGGTGGCTTTGCGAAACTGGTGGTGCCGCGTCTGGATTGGATGGCATCCGTGGAGTTGATATACGCAGCAAAGGCGGCTGGACCCCTTTGAGTGAGTGTACCTATTGAATGAAAGTTAAGTGGTGAGTAATGTCTAACAAGAACTTACACAGTGAACGCTTCGTCCAAGGGTCACTTGCCTGTTGTACTATATTTACTGGCCAAGCAATCAGCTAATCCTCTCGTTAGGAACAATTGGGGTGAAACTGCCTACGATGCTGCTGCCGCCGTATTCGAGGTTTGGATATGTGAGGTATGCTCCTGGTTAGCTACGTGTGTACACCTCACAGAACCCCATGTAGGTTCTCCAAAAATCTGAGGCTGAAAAATGGCGCGGTACCACCGCTCTTTATGACCCATTGTCGGTGCATACGACAGTCCCCCTTATCCTGTATGAGAACCAGCGATTGGATACTCGCTTGAAAACTCTGGCTGTATCGGGTGGTCGACCTAAGTTCTCTGCGTCAGGTTTGGGCAAACAGGGACGTCGGCCGCCATTCGAACTGAAACTACCCAAACCCGATGAAGAAACTGGGGCTAAAGAGGTGGCAGCTTGGCGCAGTGATATACAACTTCCATTGCGCGATGACCCGTGGACTCTTCCAAAGTCTGGATCAAACCACCGACCTATCCCAGAAGGCGCCGAGAGGAGTCACTTCTGGCTGTAAGTTCATTTCTTCAATTTTCCAGAAAGTTTAATCTGATTTATTTGCTTTATAGGTCCGATTGGACACTGGACGTAACACATCCAGGCGTTGACGCAGAGGAGGGTTGGCAATATTCTCATTATTTCTCCGATCCCGATGATCAATGGACTGCTGAAAAACCTCCCCAGTTGGAAAGAGTATTGACCGGAAACGTTGTCGTAACTGCTGGTTTAAGCGGTTCGACATCCAGAAGTAACGGTAGAGGAAGTTCCAGTTCCTCATCGGGTTCCATTCGTTCACCACAGACCTGGGTACGACGGAGGCGGTGGGTTCGTGTTATGCGTCGTAGGCTGGATATTCCCCCCTTGCCTTTTCTTGAGCCAGATGGTGCCATGTATCACTTCAATGCTGATGGTACATTAATCCCATACATTCAAGAAAACCTAAGCGATATTGGTGATGGCGATGGGCAAGAGCTCGGATTCATGCCAACCACGTTTCTGTCTTCGGTCCAAGACTACGTTGCTCGCGCACGATACCTTGTTGGCACTCAAGCTCGTGACACTGACGCGAATGGCGGTCCCCTCTCCGCTATCGAGGCTCGACGTGCCATTGCGAAGTTGGAACGCGCGACAATGGAATTGAGGCAAGGTCTATTGGGTGAGTAACCCTTCTCGAGCGCTCGGAACAAACACTTAGCCCTCGCAACCTTACAGGGGACGATGACATCGAACGCAAAACTCAGGCAGAAGTGTTATTGAATGCGTATAGCAGAGAACTCGAACGCCGGCGACTTGCTGCGGGTGCGCAAGGACTTCTTATTTCTGGTGATGGTACGAGCATCGATGTTCACACCTGTATCTTGACGATTTACATTTCCCGTTTCAGACAATGACCTAGATGAGGACGATGACGATAACTCTGACGAAGAATTCCATTATCCGGGCTCGTCCCCTCTTGAAATAATTCGACCTGCCTCTAGATCATCCAGCTCAACTAATTATTTCAACCGATCTAGCGTATCCCGAGCACCGACCGATTTAACTCCCCAACTGTCACAAGCACCCGAATTCCGCGTCCCTACACATGAAGCTCCTCAGAAAGTGCTTTCACCTAGGTGGACTACCCCGACTCCCCATCAAGTCCATGCCCAATGGGAAAGAGATGACGTTGTGCAGGAATGTCGAGATTGTCAACGTCGCTTCAACTTCCTTACTCGTCGAGTGAGTAGCTGATCTCCATGTAACATCTTTGTTTTCCTCACGCATACTGCACTTTACACAGCATGTAGGTTTCATATACTCGAATATTTCATTCACTTTGATATACTTAATTATCCCTAGCATTGTCGGAGATGCGGACGTATATTCTGTGACCGTTGCTCTTCACATAGGGTACTCCTCGACCCTTCAGATGTAGTCCACGATCCTGGCTTCCCGGAAGCTGGAGCCTCCGCTAGTTCGCAACGAGTTTGTCAAACATGTTACGATGAGGTTAACGCAAGCATACCCAGCGGGTTACGCGGAACGAGGGCAACATCGATGGAACGGATTGTGATTGACCATGAGCACCTGACAACCCCTGGTCATCTCACAAGAACGCAATCAAGTTCCCAACTCAGTGATCTCGCAGAGTACGTTCATAACCAGTTAGTAAGGACTCTACCTAATAGAAACGCTCTTGCAGCTGCCCTGTTTGTAGCCGAAATCTTGGGGAGGTTGGCAATGCGTCAGAACAGGAAGCGCATGTCAAGAACTGTTTAGAAGGAGGCTCCGGCACCACCCCCCAGCCCGCCAAATATCTGGTTTACCGGCTCCCAGCGGAGAGCGCACTTGTTGGGGTCGAATGTATGTTTCACTTCATCGAGGTTACGTCCTATCGGCACTTGTATCTCAATGGACCATCCTACCAACAGGCGTGATCTGTCTGGAAGAATTCGCGAAAGGTGAATCACACGTGAATATACTCAACTAGATGTCCCTCAACTGTTATTCCAGGTTCAACTGTTGCTCGCCTGAGCTGTTTCTGCAGCTTCCACAACGGTTTGTGTTCCTCTTCACGGGATTTGACACCACACTAAACAGTAGTGCTCAGCTTGCCTTTCGTCTTGGCTTCAGCGCGGAAAGAGTTGCCCTGTCCACGCTCGTTGATTCTTCTGGTTCCCGGTTATCTGTGACGATGCTTCACAATAATCATTTATGCGCCCTAATATTTCCTCTTTCTGGTATTACATATACTATTTTGTGGGAGTGTATATATACGGATTAGTCACCATCGTCGCGGGGCTCATAGAATGTGCTATAGTGAAGATGGCTCCTGTCAATTCGAATAATATCCGCAAGGTCCTCAGCGTCGGGTTCCACGATATCCTGGCCTTTCCGACCATCGTCCTGGTCATCCTCAAACCATGTTGATGGATCCTCGTCTTCATCTTCGTCGTCATCTTCTAGGTCTGATTGCGTTGGCTTATGGTTCCTGGTGCACACAATCATCGGTTAACTGCGAAAATGGTGGAAATGAATTGCTTACATGAAGGCCCAGATCCGAGCCTCCCTTTCCTGTCTCGTCAAAACCTCTCCCTTCAGCGGCATTCCGAGACGTTTCTTCTTCTCAATGATGCGCTGCTGTCGCTCCGTGTCTTGGGCATGAGCTTGACGTTCTAGCTCGATTGCCTCTTGTATACCGAGAGATGCAAGGGCATTCATTCCGTTTGTGGGAGCCTTTAAGATAATACCAAGAGTCGGTATGATTCACAGATAGAGCGGGAGGAAAGTGACATACGAATCGTGACAATGCTTTCCGTTTCGCTTCGAGTGTTCTGCTTACTGGAGGCTCGGGTGGTGGATCGACATTCATGTCCGATTCATCTTTGATCTTGGTGTGCTTTAGCCCGGTATTGATAGTTTCCATTCCATCAAGTTCGACCAACCGGGCTTTTACCGCAGCTTGTTCAGCTGAAATCCTTTGCACATATGTAGACGTGGATGCTCCCCTGCAAAATCCCCTTGCTTCAATGGAAAGTACGTGATAACATGTAGGGGCAGTAATACGTACGGCGATGCTAAAATCTTGGCGTTTAGGTTGTGCAGATCCTGGAGTTCGCGGATGGTCATGTCTGAGATAGGGCGAGGTTTAGGTTTAGGTGTAGCCCTGAAACCCGCTGATATTGCAGGTTTGCGGCGCATTGGTGAGGTCGGGGATGTTGGGGATGATCCAATGCTTGATGTAGGGTAAGTGAAGGACATGATTACTGGAAGTGAATAAGTTTTTGAAGCTTTTAAAGTACTTGAACAAGCGAGATTACCTTTTTGGGTCTGGCTGCGACAGGGACCGCAGGGTCAACGGTTAACGGATGGTTTCGAGTTCCAAGATTCATCGCAACACCATGTCCCAAGGATGCAGTGCGTTTGGTATTAATATTACAGTCTGGGCACCTGCAGCTGTGAGGTATCGAAAGAGCAATGTCAAGGCTATCCCTTCTTGACTCAATAATCATCATGAAGACCGAAAATTTAATAACGCAGTCAAGGACAGATGTAAAATACAGATCAGGATAATTTGTACAAAATTTAATACCTACTCCCGTTGTCTTCATCCTACATTCACTTCACATAAACATATCCCCCTAAATCACAAAACGAAGTGAGTAAGTGGGTTGAGAATCTCGCAAAAATATGGGTAAACTCACGGCCCCAGGAGGCATGAATTCATCATTGTCGGGACTTCCCATGTTACCTCTGGGAGAGGCACCCCTCCCTCGCCCGAGACTTCCAATTCCACCTCCATCAGGGAAAGGGCCAAGGCCTGGTCCCACCGGATCGAATCTGGCACCAGGGGGGGCACCCATTGGCGGCAAATATCCATCTCCACCCCACGGTCCATGATCTCCAAAGGCACCCCGTCCTCTCCCAGCAAATATGGGATGATCAGGGCCAACATACATACCATCACCGCTTCCGGGCGGGAACAGAGATGGAGGGCTGAACAAGTTGCTGGGATTCATCGGGATTGGATCTAGATCTCTTCGACCAATTTGGAGAGGGTTTTCGGGCGGGATGTGAGATGGGAGGCGGTAAGGGTTTTGGTCTGGGACATATGGAGGTGCTTCGGGTCGAGGGCGTGAAGGGAGTGAGTTTGGGGATTGGGGAGAGTTGGAGCCACCAGCGTTAGTAGAGGTGTCGACTGCATCTTCGGTGTAGCCGTCTTTGCGAAGGCCTGGGACAAGTTTTTGAACGATTTGGAGTTTGAATTGGGACAATAGATCAGTGACGCGGTTGGATGATATGAAGCCATGGATGAGAGGTTGTGCATCAGTAGCATTCAGATCATGGGGGAAGAACGACGGAGAAACAAAGTCATTCGTTGATACATCAAGGTAAGCAGCTTTGTCACTCTTTTCAAGGAGGTAAGTATGGATACAAAATTCAAATATCGATGTACGTACTTCAACTGCTATAGCATTGACAAGGACGCGTCCACCCAGTTTCGAGACTTTCATCACAAATTCAAGACTACTCTGCTCATGTCTATATTTGAAGGTGTAATGCCCAGGACCATTTGTATTCCATTCAACAGGAAGAACATTGACTGGGGAAGACACGACGGGCGATGAATCGTCCACGGCAATCAAGCGAAATGCTAAGGCAGACATTGCGGCGTGAAAGAGTGCTGCGATGGCATCATGCGGTGACGCAAGCCCCTTTGCAGATGGCGGTAGTAGAGTGGAAAGCAAAGAAACAATTGCAGAAGGATCTAGAGCGTTGGTGGCCATTATATGTGTAGTGTGCGTGATTGCGTCCGGTGAGCAGGAGATAAACTAGCTAGTACTAGCTACAAGTACTCGATAGTCTTACTGCCGAGAGTAGTGCTGACTAAGTATTGTTTCATAGAGAGCAAACCACACCAAACACTTTGCTTGCTTGCACTTCCTCCAGGCTACAGCGGCACCAGAATGGTGCGCAGGGATAGATCGTATTCTCCAGAGACTTCGAATAAACGGGTAAGACCATCTCATCGCTCTTCACCCCGGTCTCCATCGCCAACCAGGCGCAATACCCAAAGGCCCAGTACTAGATCGAGGTATGACGACGACAGAGACAGAGAACGGGACAGGGACAGACCGAGAGACAGGGATCGTTACCGTGACGATAGGTATCGGGATGATAGGAGAAGAGAATCTTATAGAGACGATAGACGTGATGACCGAAGGGACGACCGTCGACGTTCCCGTTCCAGAGAACGCAGAGCTGTTCAACCTTCGACACCACCGCGAAACCAGCCTCCCCCTGAAGTTACACAAACTCCGCCTCCAGAGGACGAAAAACTCAAAGCCAAAAGAGCGAAACTCGAGGCTTGGAAAAAGGAGCGGGAGGCCAAGAAGGCTCTCGATGAAGCGAAAGCTAAGGCTATGGCCCTCGCCGGAAAAACTGCCGCAGGTGAGTTTTATTGTCTGTGCATCGCAGCACTTCGTGATTTCACACCACTTGATCCAATGCCCCCGTAGTTCCGGTCACAACTTCTGCAAAACCCACTGGTCAACTCAATCGTGCTGCTCTTGGTGGTCTGGGTCTCAAAGGCCTTCCTCTCAAACCTGAATTTGCCAAGCCCGCGAAAGTAACCACCGCCGCTGCTCTGGATGATGCCGTTGAGACAAAACGGAAGCTAGAAACCCTGGGCGATATGCCTGCCGTTGATATGACAATGGCAGAGGGTGAAGCCAGCGTCGGGGATTTGGAAGTGGATGACGATGATGAGGAGGCGAATAGGATGGATCAGGCTTTGAAGACCAAGTCGAAGGATGCTATGGAGGTAGATGATGAGGACGTTGATCCGCTTGACGCATTTATGACCGGTGTTAAAGAAGAGGTCAAAAAGGTCAATTTGGAGGACATGCAGAAGATTGTGGGTGCCCCCGGGGGTCGTTCCCGAATCCGACTTGATGAGAGGATGGTTGAAGACGGGATGGAGGATGTAACTGAACCAGTTGTCGCAGACGAGCTGGACGCGACCGAACTCAACCCGGAGGACATCCTAGCGTTAGCAGCGAAGAAGGCCAAGAAGAAAGAATTGGCTGCCGTAGATCACTCGCGTATCAAGTATGAGCCCTTCCGCAAGGAGTTTTATGCCCCACCGCCAGACGTTGCGGCGATGACAGACGAAGATGCTGATCTGCTCAGGCTTGAGTTGGACAGCATTAAGATTCGTGGGGTGGACTGTCCAAGGCCAGTGACGAAATGGAGTCATTATGGGTTACCTGCTAATTGGTGCGTACGCTTGTTTTCTTACAGCAGTGCCCTTACATTGTCATTTATTATTTCATTTTCAGTCTGGACGTTATCAAGCGACTGAACTACACAGCACCGACTTCCATTCAGGCCCAGGCAATTCCTGCAATTATGTCTGGTCGTGACGTGATCGGAGTGGCCAAGACGGGATCGGGGAAGACCATCGCATTTTTGTTACCCCTTTTCCGTCACATCAAGGACCAACGGCCGTTGGATCAGATGGAAGGTCCCGTCGCGATTGTTATGACCCCAACTCGTGAGCTTGCCGTTCAAATCCACCGAGAATGCAAACCGTTCTTGAAAGTGATGAATTTACGCGTTAAGTCGTCAGATCACCGTTTTTGTTTCTCTACTCATATAAAATTTCTTGATTGCAAACAGGCTGTCTGTGCGTACGGAGGCTCGCCTATCAAAGATCAGATTGCCGAGTTGAAAAAGGGCGCTGAAATCATAGTTTGCACCCCAGGACGTATGATCGATCTACTGACTGCCAATTCGGGTCGCGTTACAAATCTCAAACGAGTTACTTACGTCGTGCTTGACGAAGCCGACCGCATGTTCGACATGGGCTTTGAGCCTCAAGTAATGAAAATTGTCAACAACATCCGTCCAGATCGACAGACTGTACTATTCTCGGCTACGTTCCCGAAGCAGATGGATTCCCTCGCCCGAAAGATCTTGCGCAAGCCCTTGGAGATTACTGTTGGGGGTCGATCTGTGGTAGCAGGGGAGATCGAACAAATTGTCGAAGTCCGCGCCGAGGACACCAAGTTCAATCGCCTCTTGGAAATTCTCGGTCAGATGTACAACGAAGATCCCGAATGCCGAACGTTGGTGTTTGTCGACCGACAGGAAGCTGCCGACAATCTCCTCCGAGAGCTGATGCGAAAAGGATATCTGTGCATGTCCTTGCATGGCGGCAAGGATCAAGTAGATCGAGACTCGACCATCGCTGATTTCAAGGCGGGTGTCGTGCCAATTGTCATTGCCACTTCTGTTGCTGCCCGAGGTTTGGATGTGAAGCAGTTGAAATTAGTGATTAACTATGACTGCCCGAATCATATGGAGGACTACGTACATCGTGCAGGCCGAACCGGTAGAGCAGGGAACAAGGGAACATGTGTCACGTTTATTACTCCGGAGCAGGATAGGTATTCAGTGGATATCTATCGGGCGGTGAAGGCTAGCAACGCCGATGTCTCGAAAGAACTTGAAGATTTAGCCAATGGTACGTGTCTCCCAGACTGACCACTTCGGTAGCTAACTCTTCGCTGATGTAGGTTTCCTCGACAAGCTCAAATCTGGCAAAGCACAGGCCTCCGGTTCAGGCTTCGGCGGTAAGGGCCTTGACCGACTTGACAGGGAGCGAGATGCCAAAGAGAAAGCTGAGCGTAAAGCTTACGGTGAGCCTGGAACTGGGGAAGAGGAGAAACCCACGACGACCGAGGAAGTTACTGCCAAGGCTACTGCATCCAGTGGCGACGATATGACCTTTGGCAACTTCAAAGTCGAAATCAAGCGTGGCCCGGCACCCGATTCTTCCAAAGGTTTACTCGGCGTGGGTGGGGCAGTCGCAGCTGCCAGACGTTTGGCGCAAGCCAAGGAGGAAGAAAAGATCCAGGCTCAAATGCGTGCTGCCGAAGAAGCCGCCGCGCGAGCTGGCAAAGACACGGCGGCGCATAAGCAAGCTCTCAGTGTCGTTGCTAAGCTCAATGCCCAGATGAGAGCCTCGAAGCTCGTTTTGCAGTCTCAACTACAACAAGAAGAGACCACTGGCAGAAAAGCGAACCCCGATTCAACCGATTTTCATGCCATCATTCCTATCAATGACTACCCCCAGAAGGCTAGATGGCGTGTGACGAACAAGGAAACGATGGTACAGGTAAATGCTCGTTACTATACTCGTGTGATTATATAGTTATCTGTTGTTCACTAGCTCATCGATATGACTGGAGCATCAGTCACGAATAAAGGTCAGTTCTTGAAAGCAAGATTGCCTGTTGCTCACCTCCACCGGTCAGGTATATACTACGAACAAAGCAAAGAGCCTCCGATCGATGGTCCTCCGAAATTACACCTTCTTATTGAGTCGAATGAAGAGTTCAGGGTATGTTACAATCGCAATATCTCCCAGGCTACTCAGTCTTACGTTGGCCGTTGTTAACAGGTTGAGCAAGCTGTCCGGGAGATTAAGCGACTGCTCATTGAAGCCTCTGCGGCCGCATTGCAGGCTGAGATGCGAAACCCTACAGCCACATCGGGGAGATATAGCGTTTTATAGGTCATCGTTACATCGTTCGCCGGAGAGATCTTGCCTGTATTCTCAGTTGCTGATATGACAACAATTTAATTATAACTGATGGTTTCGAATTTATAGCCAAGCATTCACGCGAAAGGCATTATTTAGCTAGGTTGAAGGTCCGTGTCGTACACGAGAAGATTTTCCCTTGAAATTCTGCGACATCATTACACCTTTTTCTAGATGTTCAAGTTAACGTTGTGGCAGTGGTCTTCGGCACACCACAATTAAATCCAGCCAGTAACGGTTGTGGTCCGTGTATGTGTCAATTTTAATTACCCGCTATTCATATTATCTAGTCCGGACAGAGATTTCAATTTACATAGGGAGGTGCCGTTTGAAACACCAGAACAATCCGGACGACACGACATCAGGTTTTGGAGCTCAGATGCCAACAGATATTTATCTTGACTAGAACTGCCTAGGAATCGTTCTCATCGAGATGTCTCCTCTTTCAACTTACTCTCCTTTAACTCCACAGGAGATGTATGGCCGTACAGGGCCGTACTTGGGTATATAACCCCCATGGTTCTCCCAGTAAGTCAACGCAATGCCTTCTGTGTCCATACTGGTAGGTCTTCACTGGCACATACCAAATATATTGTTTCTTGGCTTTAACATCGGATACTATGCTATGCCCCAACGACTGGAGCTTTGATCACCTTCCGTCTCTTGTGTACGTCAGACTCCGCCTATCGATGTTACCATTCCTGAGCACCAGTATTTCGTATATCTGTTTAGTATTTACAGTTAGGTTGGCTGGCTCTACGGCGGTCGGCGGTCGCGATCGAAGGTGGTTCTATCGGTGATATCTCTGAACATGATCGCGCGAGTGTTACGGCTGTCTATACTCTTGGACCACTCGTGGACACGTCTAACACCCGGATTTTATCACGCAAAATTCACCACCATCCTACCCGTTATTGGACCCATCGCAGGGGGCTTTGTTGCAGAGAGCATTGGTCCCAAATACGCATTCATCATCATAACCAGTTTATGGGGACCTACTACTTTCGTCATACGCGTCTCCGAACGGCCAAAACTTGGCCGTCGGATTACGAGAAAGCGGTGCAGTCGCACCCAGTACCTGCGGCCGATACTTGCACAAAAGCGCAACTTCTCTGGATGAATCGGAGGTGCCCTATCATGCTTCTCGTCAGGAGCTTTTTATTTTCATTTGAGTCATTATGTGGCTTTGTAAGTTCTCAATATCTGGGAAAAAAGGTCTTTGACATTTCACAGCCCTTTGATTCTTCACATGTACAACTTAGGTATTGACCCAAACTACCAATGTTCTCTACGTTTGCAAGTAAGCCTAACCTTCTCACTATATTTATCTCGTTCATCCCGCACCATAGATTTATTCAAAACTACGTATTATGGCTTTGGACCCGGTATTGGAGGGCTGTGTTACCTGGTCATTGGGTCTGTCTGAAATGAGAATCCTAAAGGTTTGGGTACTGGATTCTTCCTGGCTACTGTCTTCGGCGCGTTTCGAACTAGTGGTTTACCTTTCCTGATGGACTCCTGTTCACGAAATCTGTTTTCAGCTGTCGGCCAAGAAAGCAAGCCCGAGATGCGGATTCCTGCTTTGGCGGGGGGATTTTCTATTGGCAGGTTAGCGACACTCCCTCAACCTCATTTGAAACCTGCTCAAAGATAAAACAAAGGTTTGGGCATCCCATTTCCCATCTGTATCGTTACGATGAAAAATTAGGGAGCAGTCATAGCCTTAATCACTGACACACAGGACTTATTACCATTTCTTCATCCATTCCTTATAACTACACGTAAACACATTTACATGTATTGAATACTAGAACACTATTTATTTACGCGGCAGACATAACCGTACGGATGACCCAATCCTTGGTGTCGTAATGATATCACAAACTCCAAAATATTACGCCTGATCAGCGGTTCAGTCCAAAACTTCTAGGTTTGAGTCCAATACCACTCGAATTAGAATTGCCATGGCCTGATTCTTTAACTCTTTTCTCAACTTCCCCCACTCTCCCTTCCACCTCGCGCACCGCACCATCAATCCATTGCAGACTCTCTAGGTGACTACTCAGGATTTGGGCAATTTGTGCCATTGGATCGTCTCCACCTGGATCTGAATTGTCTGTTGGTCCAGATGGCAGTGACAGTGCGTTGACAGAATCGATCATTTGTGACAGGGAGCCCGAAAGGTCATCGAGATGAGTGTGCAAGTCAGTGGCGAGCATGTAACTGCCATAATATATTTGCGTTAGCCATGATTACGGAAAGGTTGGATAACCTACTTTTTGTCTCGTTCCGTATCAGCGGGACCTGTATCTAGCGCTCTCAAACTTCCTCCTTGACCGCCCAGCATCTCAAGCGTTGCTTTCTCGTATATGTCCAAAGTCGAAGCAAGATCCTTCTGTTGCTGGTCGATGTGATCGAGGGATTGGTCAATATCATTTTGTTCCCGCTCTGCTGCCAACACATGACTATATAACGCAGCTAACTGTAATATCCAGACATCACATGATATGAAGTATAAAGTCATAATCATGACGGCACTCACGTTGTTGCCGTTTTCAATGAGAGCGCGATCCCACACGGCGACTTCCCCAGCAAACCTGTTGAATTCTCGTACGTGGCTTTCAAGGTCGGTGGACCATCTGTTGACAATTTCTTCGATTGTTTTGCCTCTCAGCACTGACGGGGGAGGGACTGCCACGACAGGAGCAGCAATACTTATTGAAGGAGCACCCAGGGCAGTCGAGGCTGGGCGATGATGATGTCACCAAGAGGGTGTGAAGGGAATAGCTTGGGACATACCACTCGCCTCTTTGGGATCGTCGCCGTCTTTTGGCGGTGCCTTACCTAACATCAATGGTGGGAGAGCAGTAAGGATCCGTTGGTCACTACCAAGTACGGCAACATTCTCACCCGGGGGAGCATCATTTTTCTGATCAGACTTGGCCGCGCCAAACAGGTTGAAAGGAGAAACCACGGCTGCACACAACTGTTTTTAGTGGACTGGGACTTCGGGCTATATATGCGAAGAATTTGCCTGGTGCCGAGTCTTTCTTGTCAGCCAATTTAGTAGTTGCTCCCAGACTCCCAAATAACCCGCCGGCAGGAACTTTGAAGGGGTTAAATTTAGATGTCCGACCAATGGCAGCGCTATTGAAATCGTGCACCTTCTTTTGAAGCAACAGTGTCCTTGTTTCCTCCTAATGGTAGAGCAGAAGCAGGGGTGGTTGTCGGGGCGGGAGCGGGCTTTCCAAATATTCCACTGCTAAAAAGGCCGCCAGTGGGAGACGTACTTGCATTGGGATTTGTTCCTATAGCAGGTACTGTTGTGCCTTCTGCAGGTTTCGGAGGAAGATCGAAGAGCCCCCCGGTGGGGGCACCTGTTGTTCCTAAGTCATAAAACCAAGTAAAATAATGCGAGGTATAAATATTCTAAAATGTCTTACTGGAAGAGGTGGATGTGCTAGGTTGATTGAAAACTAGCCCCGGAGAAACCATGAGCAACACTCAAGGGGTAGAGCCTAAAGTTCAACTTACAGCTAGAAGGCTTTGGCATCGCAGACCCACTTTGGTCAGCAGACTTTGGGATACTGAATAAATTTGAACCTCCAGTAGACGGCCCGCCTCCAAAAATACTTGCTGAACCACTGGAATTGGGAGCACCTCCACCTGAAAGAGAGTTTGATAATGAAGCGGCTGTTGTGTTGGTTCCCAGTCCGGCGCCACTAAAGCTGATACTAGATGCAGGACTTGCAGCGCCTCCGCCAAATGGACCTCCCACAGTCGGAGCGGATCCAAGACTGCCCCCTCCAAACAACCCTCCACCGCCTGTACCAGCTGTCGCGCTGCCCCCAAAGAGCCCACCGGAAGGAGTGGCTGGTTTCGCTAGGGACATTAGCAAAGTTACCATCAAAGAGAATTGCAGATTTGTATGATTCAACACACCTCCTAAACTGCCACTAAATATGCTTTGTGGAGTTGTATTAGTTCCACTAGTACCAGCTGCAACGTTATTTCCTCCGAACAAATCACCACCTATTGGATTACTGGGAACGGTGAAATTACTCATTTCCGTGAGTTGTCGTGACTGGCGAATGGCAGATAATAGAGCAAACACAAGAACAAGATTTGATTGAGCGCGATGCTTGACTTCAACTTGAAGCTTCAAGTTCAAGTTGGACGCGTTAGTTTGTATACGCGTATTTGAAGTTCTGGCCATATCGGAGTTCAAATCCCATCAGACTCGGAGTTAAACTGGAAGTATACTGGTATGACTTATTCCTATAGGCCTATACGTTACCTATAGTCTGAGTTTCCAACAGCAAATCAATGGCCTTCAGCAGTTCCAGTCAATCCAGCCGTACTGTCGTCCTTCCAGCGTGTGTTCCTTCCAGTTCGGACTTGCCCTCTGATTCATCTCGGCCCTTTATACACGGCAGCGGAGACCTGTTTTTTGACAAAGAACTAGATATTCCACAAGAATGGGAGCTTTGCGTGCACCCTCAGGTAATCCGTCCCGTCAATTCTTTGATGCATAACTAACCTGAGAGCAGGGCTGGATCTACTTTGTCAACCCCCGGCTGAAGATTGTGACAGACCAGGATATCCGTGAATCGGATGTCTACCAGTCGATTACAGACAATGCCTTCCAATATCCCTTGTGTGACCTTGACGACGGGATGGAAGTGCAAGTGAGTACCCAAACAGGCCCCTCGGGAACTGCCGCTTTCAATCTCGTTATCAACCATACGCACTGTGTTGCCTCATACAATGTGAATGAGGTGAACAACATAAACATACCCACCTTGAATCCGAATGCATGTGAGGATCTATGGGCTGTATCAATGAACGTCTAAAAAATTGGGAATAGTGAATCGTCGCCGTCGACTGTACTGGAATTATCTTTGGAATCACCCTGTGCATGTGTCGACCCCGGAAAGGGCACTACGAGATGCTGCTGATGCCTTGACCTGGTATTATGTAAGCCAAGTCTTCCCCTCCGCTGCCATCGCTGTAACGTTATTTGCTTAGACAGATAATTTGATCTCTGGTATACGAAGTGTCGTACCCTTCTCAAAAACCGAATGCGAGGATCTCTCACGGGTGGTGAGGGAAATGACACGCGAGTCTGTTTCCCATTTCTCACTGGTTGACAAGAAAATGATATAATGCTGTTTCATAGTTCCTTGCAATGACGCTTCAGTGTCAAAGACCGTATTTTTAGCGTGGCTTCTTCGCGAAGTCTGTAGTTTCCGTGACGCGGAATACTACGGCCAATACACTTTAAAGGCAGCCCAGGCATTGCGTAAGGCAAGGAGCCGTCCATTGCTCCCCTCTTCCCAACAACTACCACCTTATATTCTCTCAGTGATCAACGTGATCATCAATTTTCTATTCTTTGGTATCCCCTGGACGTACTTTGCGCATGTCAAGGGTTCCAGCGAATATCGCGGGCGATTAGCCAATGTTCAACGTAACTGGGAGGACTACATTGAGCGTCTTGTACGAGAGTATTCTCATTTCCTTCTTATAGTGAGTTTGTCCTTCGTTTTGCTGTTTCACATTTGAAACAGTCCTTGGTATCTCGAAGGCGACAGTTTTACTCTCGTACGTTGAACCTATGCTTCTTTTTTAACTCCTGTATTTATTACATACAGAGCGACTGTGGGGTTCCTGTCCGTTCCCCACATCGCTGCAGGAGCCAAAGTTGCGTCCACTGTTTCTGCATTTGCCTCACTTGGAAGCATTATTGTTGGTGTGTTCTCCATCTGGAGACACCAAACGAATACCCGGACAGCTAATTCGGCAAGTCTCCGTTTCTCTCTCTCATCCCTGCCTTCCTTCATAATTCTGCTGACCCATTCGCAGTTCACTTATATGCACAACGTGCAACACAATTACCTGGGATTTCATGGACACGCGATGCTCCTCAGCCTGCCGCCCGTACTCATCGTTTGGGCCATCGTCACATTCACGGTAGCCATAATTGCATACACCCTCCAAGACATCACCGCCCTTAATATTATGGACCGCGCTTCAGCGTGGGTTGTCCTCGGCGTGTTTGTGATCATCCTTATATCAGTCATTGCAGCGCTATATACATTTTCTATCATCTGGAAATTCCAAAGACATACCTCCTGGGTTTGGAATGATTTGAGATCTTGGTGGACTCGAGTAAAAGCTCGGATAATGGCCTAGGAAGGATTGTATATTAGTTTTATATTGAATCAGGCCGTTGGACAATAGATACAAACAAACAATTTAGGCTGAATTGATATAGTTCCAAATTATAATCATCATTTAACCTACAGTATTGAGAATTTTATTGAGCGGCTTTGCCATGCACACTGTGTTATAGCCACCTACAGTGACTTTACACTGCATGTACCGAACGGCGATAGACATGTCCAGACAGAAGAAGATATCCAGGATTCATGCCAAGTGCCAACCAAGTACAGTGTCAAATGTTCCCCGCTTGTCTTCATGTTACGTATACATAAACCCACATCATCCTCTTCTCCTCTTCCAGACCCACTCTGAGTCCCGAAGCGACTACCAGTTAACGGCCTCAATGAGGCTTCGGGATTCATCCACCTCAAATCCCAAAATTCTTAAGCTGTACGACTATGTCGAGAAAGATGTTCGGTGGGAAGAGGGAGGGTCAACATTCGATTTATCCAAGAAGTCTGATCATGGCTGAAATTATATCCCATTGTCAACTCTAGTTTGCGAAAACAGGGGAGAAGGTATGTTTCCGGAGTCCCCATTGGTATCATGGCAGTCAGTTGGGAGGTGGAGGCTGTGCCATGTGGCCGTGGAACCAAGTTCTGAAACAGACAGTCATGGTTGATATATTAGAAGAGAAGGCTTTTTGCCAGGAACTTCTGCAGAGGCACACATTTATTTCATGACAGTGATTGAAATAAGGCAAGCAGTACAAATTAGAGGAAATCTCTAGGAATCCAATACCAGAACTGATGCACCCCCATCAGCAGTAACCCGCTTTCGAGTCTTCATGACAAGATATCTGCGACCAAACTGGCACAACATGCTCTGAACAATGGTGACTGTCCCAGTAGATGATCCATTACTGCTCTCTTGAAAGATCCCAAGACCTGTAGGTGCCAAAACAATTGCCTCTCCAGTCTACAATGACATTAGGGGTATCTGTCAAGACATAATTAATAAGATACTCACTTGTAATTTCACCACCTTGTCAAATGCATCACTACCTGAAAACTCAGCTGAAACATGATGGGCAAGGTGTTCCCACCAGGCAGGAGAAGAAAACCGGTGCAGAATAGCAACTGTGCAAAGGTCAAGTAGCACTGGAGGCACAACAGTAGGCTCTATCAATCAATATTTGTGTTCAGCTTAACTCAGGGATGAAATGTTCAAACAAACACTACCCACCTTGTGTACTGATGATGACTCGCATGGCTAAATGTCGTTGCTCACGTGTCAAGGTAAGCAGAGATTTGGTGAGGCCGGAAGTACCTTTGCCAACTGAAAGGTACTAAAGAAATATCAGGTGCGAGTTCTGTGACAAGTTCCAGTCCGTTGGCAAACCTTATGAGCCTCATCCACAACGAGGACCTTCCCTGTCCCGACATCAGCCCGTACAAATAGCCTCGTAACGATTTCAAAGAGACCACAGGCAGAAAGTGGGTCAATGAAAGGATCCGATAGATCGATTATTGTCAGTTGTCCTGCGGTAAAGCGTGGGGCTTGCTGGGATGCTGTTGTCGAATGCTTCTCCATGAATGAGTTGAGTAATGACATTCGCTGCTCGAGACCCGATAGTTGTGCGGGATTAAAATTCTTCTTGCGAACTTCCAACTCCCGCATGAAGCTGTGGTAAGTATACATCTCTCCGAGGTCGCGCAAAATTGACTTGAAGGACATGGTCAGGACAAACATGGATCACAATAATCATGGTAACGTGAGTACTTACTAGAACAATTTGCACATACAGTGGTGCAGATTCTGATGAACCAACCGCCATCATAGATAGAAAGGCTTGGGCATCAAGTTCAGATTCACTGAAGTATAGCGGTTCCACCGTCACGTTATCTCCCAGTGGTGCATAGACACGTCTCATAGTGTTGAGAGAAGAACGAGATACGTATACTCGCACTGGAGGGCCTTGGATATTATGCACATTGGACACCCCAACCCAAGCCGCTTCACTGGGACGTGAACTAGGGCCGCCTTCTCCAAAATGTAGGACAAGTCCGCATAAAGCTTTCTCCAATGAACCTATTGGCGAGCAATGCGGAATGAACATATTTTCCAGGAGCACCGACACCGTGTGGGATTTTCCCGACCCTTGCACCCCACATACGACCGCTGAGAATGGCGCGTTCTGTTGGGAAGACCGCATGAAAACGTGAAGGAGAATTAAATTTGCTACCGTAGGATAGTCACCGTATTCACGTAGAGTCGTGAATCACCAGGAATATCCACATTTGATTTGTAACTGCTGAGAAGAATTAGGCCAGTAGGTAAACTAAAAAATAACTATCACTGACTGCACCGAGAGAGCCTTTCCCATGACGCCGTATTGAGTCGTGCGTTCCCCGAAACCAGCCATGACATAGGCGTCCCGGGTCATCAGAGGAGCGGTGTTCAAGTCGTGATCCTTGTTACGACCTTGAGATTCGACGGACAGGTCATCCAGGAGTTGAAGCTCTTCCTGAAAATCCGGACCATCATTGACTGTGGTCTACTGGATACAAAATGACTTTAAGTAATAATAATTTACCAGGGCAGCTGTTACTTCTGGAAGACGAGTTGGCATGACATTGCCGTTCACGGGAATTAGATTGGTGGAAATCATGGAGGGGAGAGAGGGGGGAACGGCGGTCTGTGTAAAGGCGGTCAGTAGACCGTATATCGTGGCACATGAATTTTATTACTGGATATACCTGGATCGTAGGGTGAGGAATCTGAAATTTCGGCCCAGTCTTTTGAGCGGATGGGTATAAGAATTTCTTGTCTTTCTTCTTGTTCTTATTCTTGTTCGTGTTCTTGTCTGCCATCACGATATGGTGGCTGATGTGAAAGCGGGGGTTTACGTGCATGGACATACATATTTAAATGGTAGAGAACCAAGTTCATCTTACGTATTCGATTCGGACTGCTGGATAACGCAACTTCAAAGCCTCTGCCTCGGGTTCCTCGATCAATACGAGCATTGAAAATGCGTGTTGCTCCTCAAGTGGACTCGTGTTCAATTTGATGAAGCCTCCGAGTCAGCACCAGGTACCTAAACTGCTCCAGTAGATGTTCGACCACCGTGACGAGTAAGTCGTGAGGAGAATGATAAAAGGACTTGTGGGAGACATAACTGCCATCGCTGCCATGCTGCATGAGCGGGGTCAGCGCATAAGAAAGAAGGGCAAAATCGCCATCGGTTACTATCACAACGCCACGGAGTGTGAATTTCTATATACATAGTTGCAAATACTACTTTACAACACTACTAGTACTTGTACTATCATATAGTGATACTTATGCCTCTCTTTGATGTGCCTGGATGGTCTGTCACTTCTGCGCCTGTACCAGAGCCTTCCACCCAAGTGTCAAAAAAACGCAAGCGGCCTTCTGGAAACGATTCCAATAAAATCCATTCCGCAGAGCTCAACTTGGAAAAACTTGTGAAGCGACTCAAGGGTAATGCTGGGACACACGACAATGGCCGGCGGAAATCTAGAAAATCAGGGGTAAATGCAGGGAATGCGTCGGGGGAAGTGGTTCGCAATCGGGAAAGGAAAGCCAAAACAGTCCAGGAGAAAAAGAAAATCATTTCGCATCCAAAGCCTTTTAAGGCTGCAGAGAAAGCCTCAACCTTACCCTCTCCTCACACGGCCAAAAAAGTGAAGACTAGACATGACGTGAAGTTATCATCGACTTTCAGCGTCATGCCTACCAGACAACCGGGGGAGGAGGATTCGGCATCTGGTCTAAGCGTACTCCAGAAAGGTATGAAGCAAAGTTTGGATGGCGCGCGCTTCAGGTGAGCGTGCTGGACTTCACGTCCTGTACAGCTGATTTATCCAATATCAGATTAATAAATGAAACTCTCTACAAGACAGACAGTGGACGAGCACATCAGATGATGCACGATGACCCGAGGGTTTATGAAGAGGTGAGAATCTGGTCTTATTCTGGGTAGACTCAGAATTAAGTAAGTCAGTATCATACTGGGTTCCGGCACCAAGTCCAATCTTGGCCCACAAATCCGGTAGAGCACTATATTTCAACACTCACGACCTATCCTCCAAAGACAGTCGTCGCAGATCTGGGGTGTGGTGACGCTGCTATCGCTCGCACATTGATACCTAAAGGGCTCACGGTTCTCTCGTTCGATCTGGTCTCTGATGATGCATTCGTCACAGAGGCAGATACTTGCGAAAGGATTCCACTACCTGGATCAGAAGGCAGCACTGAAGGAGAGAAATCCAATGGTGAAGGTCATGTCGTGGATGTTGTCATTTGTGCTCTCAGTCTCATGGGAACCAATTGGCCCAATTGCATTCGGGAAGCCTGGAGGGTTCTCAAGCCAGAGTGCGTCATCATTTTACCCATTTTTAATGGACCTGCAGCTAGATGATTATTGCTTGCAGTGGCGAGCTCAACATTGCCGAAGTTGCCAGTCGGTTCACGGATGTGGATGAATTTTCGTCACTTGTTGCTTCAATTGGCTTTCAACTGAAGTCGAAGGTAGGTAGCGCAATGAAATCCTCCGCCTGCTGCTCATAATATTTCAGGACGACCGCAACACGCATTTTACACTCTTTGAGTTTAGAAAAATAGCTCGGAAAGGGAAGAGTGTTAAGGAATGGGCCAAGGTGTTATCGAGGGGAAGCATCTTGAAGCCTTGTGAATACAAACGGAGATAAATTCATCAGATATTACTTCAAATTCGCATTTAAATATAGGCAAGATAGCGGGGCACGAATACCACTTCACTTAGTAACATTCAGGACTTGCCAGTGTTACGTTAAGATCTTATTTAAGTCCCTGCAGGTTGCAGGACTCCGTTTTAAAGCCTGAGACGCTTACATTTCTCTTGTTCTTGATGCCCATCACAGTCAACGTTCTCTCCCACCCTATCGTCAATGCAGAGCTTTCGAAGCTCCGGCAAACCACCACCACTGCTAAGGAATTTCGCGAGGTATTCCATCCCTCATACAGACATCTGCGTCCTCTGAATTACACACGTTTAGGGCGTCAACCACATCAGCTTGATCTTGGGTATCGAAGCGACTCGGAAACTGGAAGAGGAGACCTTTAATGGGGTAAGTGTTGTTGCGAGGGTGTCTCCACTTCTTGTGACTGAATCCCACAAGCAAACACCAGTCGGCCCGTTTACAGGGACTGTTATCAAGCCTCGGATTGGTTTAACACCTATCTTGCGGGCTGGCCTGGGAATGACCGATGCTCTGGTATGATATGTCTATCTCAGTCTTCTGGTTATACTTACATTCTTATAGTTGACGATCTTCCCGTATGTATACCTTTTGCTGGTCCGGATCATTCAGGCTGACTTCAAAGCTATGTATGGTACAGGTCCGCTCCCGTGTACCACATCGGTCTGTACAGGGAAAAGGTCACCTTACAGCCCGTAGAATGTCAGTTAGCCTTGTGCCCGATTGCCACCGTGATGTCTATTTTTATTTATCGCACCCTTCAACCCAGACTTCTCCAAACTTCCGCCTTCCCCACCAATAGATATGGTCTTCCTCTTGGATCCTTTGATCGCTACAGGTGGAACTGCTTGTGCCGCTCTCGCCATGATCGTTGAGTGGGGCATCCCTGGTAAGCTGATATTGTCTATATTGATATCCTCTTTTGACGTTCAACCGTATTTCCCAGAGAAAAACATTAAACTCCTCTGCGTCCTCGCGTCCCAAGAGGGCCTGAATCACGTTCAAACGGAGTATCCTGATCTTGAAGTAGCCATCATTCACGTCCTCTCCATTCATGGAACTAGTACTAAACGAATTTCAGATCTGGGTCGCGGGTGTTGATGAAAAACTTACTCCCAGTGGTCTGATCAGCCCAGGACTTGGTGACTCTGTAAGCAGCATCAGACTGTTAATTTCCTTGTCAACTGAACATTCGTTCACAGGGTGATCGCCTCTTCAATACTATTCGTCCTTCAAATTGAGTCGAGTCGAGACTCAGGCTGTAGAGCATAATTTGCATATGACGCAGTATGAGTTAAACATTCACCATTAGCTATTAGGCTTGTTCTGTACTAAATAGTCATTATTGCTCGTAATGCAATCCGGCTCATCTACTAGTCTCCCAAAGGAATCGGCACTTGATTTATAGGTGTAGTGGTCTAGAAAAGAATTTATTAATTATTAATTAATCATCACCTTTTTCCATAGGATTTGGCAGTCATCAACAGCACAATGGATTCCCCTCATTGTGTCTCAGTTGTTTAATATTTTCTTCTAGCAATGTAGGGTGGCTTTACTATGGCTACTGAAAAAAAAAAAAAACTTCAAAATTGAGAACCACTCACCC
>Ga0210383_10001396_pt1 | contig 22004 bp, 14 predicted proteins | sample IncBWC14OmetaG_FD_160072 | JGI IMG/M metagenome (GOLD analysis project Ga0210383, IMG submission 160072) | Forest soil microbial communities from Barre Woods Harvard Forest LTER site, Petersham, Massachusetts, United States - Inc-BW-C-14-O ... | reverse complement strand
CTACGCCTACTCGCCGTATCACCACGTAAAGCCAGGCGTGGAGTATCCCGCAACCTTATTTATGACCGCGGATACCGACACCCGCGTCGATCCCATGCACGCGAAAAAGATGGCCGCGTTGATGCAAACGAAAGCGAAGAACGGCCGGAGCCGCCAAAAGCCGATTTTATTACGGATCGAACCGAAGGCCGGACATGGCGCAGGCAAGCCGGTGACGAAACAGATTGAAGAATTCACAGATATCTATTCGTTCTTGTTTTGGCAGCTGGGCGTGAAGTGACCGAAACCCAGGTGCCCCATTTCTCGCGTCCTTTGCGAGAAGTGGGGATTGGGAAGGCGGCCCACTAAAGCGCAGTTCTGTACGGGTGGCCCACTCAAGCCTGGTTTTGGCCTGAGTCGGGATTTCCAGATCCCCTCAACTCTGTCATCCCGGCATCATTCTCGATACTCGTACCGGTAGACGAACCATTCGGGCTCGATAGGGACTACATAGAGACCGCTGGCAACGGTCCCTTTTTCTTGAGGAAGTTTCGCGCTGTCTAAAGAAGTAACCACAGTCTGCGTCCCTTCTACAGAAGAACCCGCCTTGTGATCCTTCGGATAGTAGCGCACGCCCATGTAGGAATCTGAACAAACCGCGCAACCGTCCCCCCAAAGGGCAAACTCCATTGCGCCATCCTCTCTGACCATCACGTACTTGGCTCCAATCTTGCGAATGAGTTCCCGGTATTCAGAAACCATCCGTCCGTGCTTTCCATCGAACAAGTCAACCTTGCCATCGTCGCCGACATAGCGGACCGATTGATCCTCTCGAAGGAGTGCAACAAACCGAATGTAATCAGTCCTGTTGGTCTCGAATTGCTGGACCACGCGCTGCTCAGGCGGAAGATAATAATGGGGCATAAGCCACCACCGAAAACCAAACCCGGCAATTAGAAACAGGCCCACAGCCGAAAAGCAGACGTAGAGCAAATTCCTGAGCATTGTCTTCGACATTTGCATAATTCTGATTACGCCCTCATCGACGATAATACGTCTCATGCGCAGCACCCTAGCCCGACATATCAAACCCGTCAACAATCGCTGGGCAACGATCCACAACTTCGGCATCCCGGCGGGTGGCCCACTCAAGCCCGGTTTTGGCTTGAGCGGGGATGTTCAGATTCTCAACGAGAAGTGGGGATTTGGGGCGGCGGGTGGCCCATCCTTTCGCGCCTTTGCCAAAAGGTGGGATTCCGTGTGGCTGAGGGCATCCTCTGATCTCTTGAGTTGTGCCGGAAGTCAAAATCCCAAGAAGTTCGCAGTCGGGGATTCCGCCCCTTGCGAAAAACGCAAGGATGGACCCCCCCCCGGTTAAGGTCAAAATCTAAAGTCAAAGTCAAGGTCAAAGGCGACGGACAAGAGTGTCCGTCCTACATGGGAAAAATCAAAATCCCCGTCCCTGTCTCTCGCAATGAGGGGAGAGACAAGGACGGGGCACCAGACAAAACGAATCACTGATGAATCGCTGTGCCGATCTGGAAGTTTCCAGGGTTCGCGGTGGAGACGTCCACCAGGTTGAAAGTCGAGCGGTCGGGGGAAACCTGAATGTTGTAGTTGAAACCGCAAGCCGTGCCACACGTGAGGTTGGCCGTACCGCTGCCATCGGCATTCAGGGACGTAACTGTGAAGGTGTTGCCGGAGCTCTTGCTGTCGCCGCATCCGGCGGTGTGGCTGGTCTCGGAGGCGTTGGTGGCGACGCCTTTGGCACTCAGCGTGAAGGTGACCAGCGAGGAGGCGATGCCGCATCCACCCTGACCGTAAATTGCGACTTGCCACTTCCCGGCCAGATTGGTGTCGACAATTTTGCCCGCGGTGGAGTTGTTGATCGCTACGCCGGCAAGATAGTTTCCGCCGTTGGTCAGATCGACCAGGTTGAAGGTTGAGCGGTCCGGGGAAACCTGAATATTGAAATTAAAACCGCAGTCCGTGCCGCAAGTCAGGTTGGCCGTACCGCTGCCGTTGGCATTCATGGAAAGAACCGTGAAGTTGTTGCCGGTGCTGCTGGAGTCCCCGCATCCGGCGGTGTGGCTGGTTTCGGCGGCGTTGGTGGAGACGCCGCTGGGATCGAGCGTGAATGTAACCATCGTGGAGGCGATGCCGCATCCGCCCAAGCTGTAAAGAGTCAGTTGCCAGGATCCCGTCAGGTCCGAAGTGACGATGTCGCCGGAAGATGAAGCCAGAATGGCCACGCCCTCAAGATAGTTTCCAGGGTTCACGCTGGAGACGTCGACGAGATTGAACTTGGAGCGGTCGGGCGAGACTTGAATGTCGAAGTTCCAGCCGCAGGCGGGGCCGCAACTTAGCCCAGCGGTGCCGCTGCCGTCGGATGCGAGCGTGTTGATAGTGAAGGTCTGGCCGGTGGCGGTGGAGTCGCCGCACTGGCCGTGCATCTGGAGAGTAGCCGTCCCCGTCCCCGTGGAGCCGAGTGTGACGTTGGCTTGCATACTGGAAAAACCGCAGCCGGTGGTGCCGCGCAGAGTAATCAGCCAGTTCCCCGTAAGGTCAGACTTGACGATGTTGCCTGTGGTCGCTGAGCTTGCGGCGCTGAAAGAAATAATGGTGGCGAGTGAGAGCACGCCCAGAAATGCCAGCCGTGCCAGGTTGCGATGAGGTTTCATGGTCTTCTGCCGAGCGAGTTTTGTCCCGATTGTCAAAAATGTGCGTGTCATAGAAACCTTTCCTTTTCGTGATTTATGGGCCCGAGTTGGAGCGGATGGACGAGCGACATTTCCCAAATACCCGCATCGCTTCTTCGGAGAAGGCAGCAACTCCGGCTCTACTTCTGTAACCGCAGAAACCAATAGGAACTGGCTCACCGCCGGTCGTTATTTTTGTGGGTGTGCGTCGCCGGGCCCTACGAGAGCCTGATCCTGAAAGAAATCCACAAGCCGTTGTGACATCCGACCTTGCCTCTCAACCAAAACTAGCGCAGCATGGTCAAGCCGAAGGCGGCATGGTGAGCATGCACGGTCATGGGACTAACTCCCACTCTCTCAAGATTTTGCCCGCAAGTGATGGTGCCCCTAGAATTAGCGCTGAAATTCCCGCTAAACAGCTGATTCCAATAGACCAGAGGGGGAGGGGTACCCCCTCAGATGGGGTGCGAAAATCCCGTATCGAAACTGTGCTTCGACCGGCGCCTAAGTGGTGGTCGGCGAATTTATTTCCGACAGAAAATCCCGAGGCCTCGTCAGTGTTCGAACAGCGTGGAGGGCGAATGGAAAGCCGGACGGAATATCCGGGTGCGCGCGAGACAAATTTGGAGCTTGCCTTCTTTGCCGAGAACAGAGTCGAAAGCCGCGGGCGAGGCGCCCGCGTCCACGCGAGCAAGGTCAAAAAGCATCACGGTTTTGTCGGAGGAATGGCTGACATGACCCTGGTAATTAGCGGGGAGAGAGGCTAAGTCGGTAGAGTCACAATGGGAGCGTTTATGAAGCGAGTTAGTATCCTGATTTTGATCTTGGCGATCACGACCCTGGCGGTGGCGCGCGATAAGAAGGAAAAAACGAAGCCGGGGCCGTATGTGTTCACGACCAAAGCATCCGCACAGACGCTGAAGGCGCTCATCGTTCAGGAGAGTCTGAAGGATGGTTACGCGCTCGATCCCGATTCCGACCACGAGCTGCAGTTTCGTTTCTCGAGGCCGGCGCAGATGCCGCTCTACGGTCAGATTTTCATGGCTTCGAGTGCGTGTCCGGGGATGCCCACCAAACAAGTGTGGTCGTACACATTGGCGGAGAGCAACGGTGTAACCAAGGTGACGGTGCAGCCGGCGTGGGACTTTCCGGACGATTACTGCAACCTGCAAACCAACCCGGTGCCGTGGAGCAAGCCCGAAGAGATGCTGGCATTTCAAGCCATGCTGGATAAGGCGCCGACGGCGGTTGCTCCAGCTCCAACTCGAACCGCAACCGCGCCAACCGTTGCTGCGGCTGCTGCCGCGCCAACCCCGGCACCCCAAGTTGTCACTCAGGATGACGCCGCACGGCGCGCGCAGCAACACCAGGCTTGCCTGGATCTGTCGAAAAATAATCCCAGCATCACCTGCAAGTAAAAAACCGATAGAGCCTGGCGCGCGAAATATTTCTGCCGCTTATCCGTAGCGCTTGCGGATGGATTTTTGTGTTTTAATTGTGAGCATGGAACAGGCTGAAATTCGTCCGCGCCCCGTGGTTGGGGCGATCATCGTGGTAAGCGGCCTCGCGGTGTCATTCCTGCTGTGGTTGCTGTACGTGCACCATCCTTCGGCTGATTTCGCCGGGCGCTGGATGTTTCTGCCTGCCCTGAACGCGCTTCTGAACGGATCGTGCGCGATTGCGCTCTGCGTGGGATTGTATTTCATCAAGCATCATAAGCGGGACGCGCATCGCACGAGTATGCTGCTGGCCTTCGCCTTTTCGTCCGTTTTTCTCGTCAGCTACATCGTGAACCACGCGCTGCACGGCGACACGATTTTCCCCGGCCACGGCGCGGTGCGCACACTCTACCTTTCCATTCTAGCCAGCCACGTAATCCTCTCCATTGTCGCGCTGCCGATGGTGCTCACCACGTTTTTTTTCTCGCTGACGGGGCGGTTCGCAATGCACCGCCGAATCGCACGCTGGACATTCCCCATCTGGCTCTACGTTTCGATCACCGGTGTAGTGGTTTTCGTCTTCCTCAAGGCGTATGTGTACTAGATTCCGGCGTTGATCCGTCCTGATTTGTGCCCACCACTCAATGCAGCTTCCTGCAGTGCTTGCGCCACCGGATGATCAAATTGTCATCTTGCAGAAAAAAGCGCGGTAGTGTTCGGGACATAGACTCTCACCTACCATGTGTCCATCCCCTGCATCAGAGCGAGGGCGTGAGCCACACGGCGCGAGGAAAGGGAGTTTGCCACGCTGGACAATGCGATTTCCTGATCGCCGTACCGGTGAAGTCGTTTGATTCGGGGGACAGTAATCGCGATCTCCACACGATTCAGGTCATCCGCGGCGCGGAGTTCCCCATCGTGACCGTGCGCACGTGCCTTCCGGAATCAGCCGCCGCATCGACGACCATTAACGCCGACCTGGAAATTCAGTTCGCTGGCCAGACCGCCGCCCAATAGAAGCAAGTCCCTTTCAAGCTGGAAACCCAGGGTGGGGAGACTCATATCACGCGGACAATTCCGGCCACACTCTCTGATTTTAAGATTGACCCGCGTCGCTCTTGACGATGCCGGTCAAGAACGAGATTCCAATACGTGTCGATATGACGTGGCGTCCGCAAGAAACGAATGAAGCGGTCTAACATCGGCCATCCCCACTTGCGGAAAGCATTTCAACCAGCCTTCCCTGAGAAACCGGTGCTTCTTCTTTAAGGGCGATTCAACGTTCGGAGAGTTTCCTGCATCCCACCTTGGGGTGTAAAGTGCTTGGTGCGGGCGGGACTTTCCCATGCGATTGTTGTTGGTAGAAGATGATGTATCGATTCAGAAGTTCCTGAAGCGGGCGCTGGTAGAGGCTGGATATCAGGTGGATACGGCGGGCACTGCGAAAGCCGGCGAGATCTCCGCCTTGGAAGGTATTCACGATGCCTTCATCATCGACCTTGGCCTTCCGGACCTGGACGGATTGGATCTGATTGCCCGCTGCCGCGCGCAAGGTAGTTCTGCCCCGGTTCTGATCCTATCCGCGCGGCGTTCCGTGGACGAGCGGGTTCGCGGGTTGGAACAGGGCGGAGACGACTACCTCACGAAACCATTTGCTCTAGCGGAACTCCTGGCAAGACTGAGAAACCTCCTGCGCAGGTCCGCGGTTCCGACGAATGAATCGGTGCGTCTGCAAGCGGCCGACCTGCAACTAGACCTGGTGCGTCGTGAAGCACGACGGGGCGATCACCTGCTGCAACTAACCCCACAGGAGTTTTCCCTGCTGGAATATCTCTGCCGGAATGAAGGCCGGGTGGTGACTCGCACCATGATTCTGGATCACGTTTGGCGGATGCGGATCGATCCCGCAACCAACGTCGTGGATGTGCATATTTATCGCCTGCGCAACAAGGTCGACCATGATGCTCCACGGCCGCTGATTCACACAATTCGGGGTGTTGGTTACGTGCTTAGGTATGCCTAAGACCCTACGAGCGACCGCCGCCTGGCGGATTTCGATTTGGACCACGCTGGCCTTCGCCCTCGGGACCGCGGTGGCATTCTCGATTGTTTATTACCTGGTGGCTCAGGGGATCCGTGAACGCAGTGACACCTGGCTTACCGGCGAAGCCGAGGTTCTGGCTCAGGTCTCGGCCGATACTCCGAGCGATCGCCTATACAAGCGAGTCGTGCGAGAGGTGGCCGAGCTTGCTACTCAGGAAGTTCCGGATGAGCGCAACGCGCGCGGGGAGAGATTGAATTCTGTCTTCTTTTTGGTGACGGATCCCAGCAACAGTGAAAGTCTGTTGTGGGTGGGGCCCAGTTCCAACGATCTCTTTCTCAAGGCGATTCAACAGGCGAAGCTGCTTCCGGGCGCTCCAAAATCTATCGCAGTGGAAGGATGGAGCCAAACATTTCGAGTTGTGGTGAAGGTGCAAAAGGGAAAAACTGTTTATCTAGGACTTTCGGATCGTGGTGCCAAGCATGTGCTGCGCATATTGGCCCGTCGTTTTCTCATGATCTGGGGCGGCATGTTCCTGCTGGGCTTCGTAATCTCTTACTGGAGCGCCCGTCGTACTTTGCTCCGCGTGGAACGCATTACGGAGACCGTCGCGCGAATTAACACTGAAGATTTTGGGGAACGTTTGCCGGAACCCGGAAATTCGGATGAGATCTCGCGATTGGCGAAGACTTTTAATCGTATGCTCGACCGGCTTCAGTCCTCGGTGAATCAGCTTCGCACCGTTACCGGCGGAATCGCGCACGACCTCAAGAGCCCGGTAACCTTGATTCGCGGCACGCTCGAATCCGCGTTATGTCATGAAGGAAATGAGAAGTGGCGTGACTCGGTGGGGGAAGCGGTCGAAGACCTGGATCGACTCCTGCAATTGCTGAACACCACGCTCGATCTGGCTGAGGCAGAAGCCGGTGCGCTCCATATGGAGCGCGGTCCGGTGGACCTCTCCGACGCCGTGAGGCAACTCGTCGATATTTATCAGCCAGCCATGGCTGAGCGCCATCACGAAGTGACGAGTGACCTCGAGGCCCATGTGGTAGTAGACGCGGACTTGCCGCTAATGAATCGCGTGGTAAGCAATTTGCTGGAAAACGAATTGACTCACTTGCCATCGGGATGCCGCGTGACGATTCGGCTGCATGCGCATGAAGGATCAGCAGAGCTGGTGATCGAAGACAATGGTCCCGGGTTCCCGCCTGAGATTGGGAGCCGTGCTTTTGACCGCTTCGTGAAGGGAAAACATTCTCCTGGGCACGGTCTCGGACTTGCATTTGTGGATGCGGTCGTCCAGGCTCATGGCGGGGTCGCTGGGATCTCGGATCGGGCCGGAGGCGGTGCTGTAATCACTCTGTCTCTACCGGTCAGCGTGCTCCAGGTCGCATAGGCGCGAAACAGAAACGTGGCAACTCCACCCTTCAAGCATTGTTATTTGCTGCCACCTGTCGTCGTTGGCTCTGCCGGCGAACTCGCCTTGATGTTGAAATCAATGGGTGGCAGTGCGACCAGCGCCTCGGGGTTGTAGTAGTCGTAGAGAACTGAGGGCGCGGTTCGGGCCTTGAGGCCGTAGCGAGGATGAAAAGCGAACGTCAGCTTGGTGCCTCCGGCACTGGGCCAAAGATAGAGCACAAGACGGTCGGGCAGAACATCATAGTGAGAGACAGTCCAGGCTGAGTTGGTCACAACTTCGTCGAGCACGCGGCGGTCAACGTCGGCGCCGGGGGGCAGGCCGATTTCGGCAATCATCATGCCCCAGCCGCGGCTTCCGATTCGTTTAGCGTCGACGGAACAACGGACCTCGTCTCCGGCGCGGGCATCGGTCTTGTCAAACCTGACCGCGAGACGGAGAGCGTCAGAATCGCCGGGACGCGTAGCCTCGGTGGCGACGCCGCCAGTCCATGGGATGTAGTACTCGGCTACAGCCTGAACACTGGCGCTGGAGAGTGTGCTTCCGTTCTGGACCACGATCGTGTTATCGCCGGGCTGGATCAACGCCGAGATGTCGATAATTGCCGGAGCGTCTGAGGTGCGAGACCAATTCCCTCCTAGCGATATGGCCTTGCCATTGACGGCAGCCGCGAGTCTGACGTCGGGGTTTCTGTCAGCGCTGGTGTCGATCCCCTTCAGTAGCGCAGATAGAACGTCGACGGTCGCCTGACCGGAATACCACACTCCATAACTATCTTTCTGCTGCAGCAACCAGAGCGTGCCGCCGTCCACGAGGCGGCGGGTTTCGTCAGTTAGATCGATGGTAGCCAGCGCCAAGACTGCCATGGCGGTGCTCTCGACACGGCCAGCATGTCCCCAGCCGTAGAATGGAGTGTTGTGTTCGAGCACCCAGTACATGCCATTGTGTTCCGGAGTTGCCAGTTTGATGAGCTTTGAAATTGCGTCGGAGGCGCGTTGCCGATCACCGAGATTAGAGGACGCGATGGCGAATTCTGCGAGCGCGTACGGCTCACTCAGGTCGCGGTGAGGGTCGGACAAATAAGCGAGCGCTCGTGAGACTGATTCGTGGAGAGTCTTCTTCAGCGGGTCGTTCGTGCTGTTTTCGGATTCCGCCAGAGTGACAGCGATGTACGCGGTGAGTCCGCTGTCATCGTATCCATACTTTGGTTGCCAGTGGCCGTCGTTTGCCTGTTGCTCAACGAGCCATTTCTCGGCACCGTGGATGATCTCGGGATCCACGTCTGTGAAAGTGGAGAGGTCCGACAGGAAGCGCACTGCGTAGGCGGTGAGGGCCGCATCCGGCGAACCGTGGCCCCAATAACTGAAGCCGCCGCCGGACTCGCGGTAGTTCAGCAAACGGTGATAGCCGAGGCTGACGTAACGACTGGCTTTTGCCTGCATGGGAGCGCTCGTCACGCCGGAGGCTTTGTAATATTTTAACAACATGACGCTGGGATAGGTCGAAGATAAAGTTTGTTCACCGCAACCGTAAGGACGCTCGAGTCCGGCCTCGATGCTCTCCGTAACCTGCGCCAACAGGTTGGGATAAATCTTCAGCCGTGCCCGCACACTGCCGGGAATTAAATCGGAAGGTATGTTCAGCGAGAGCGTAGAGTCGCCGCGGAGAATGCCTGCCACGGTTGAGGTTTGGTCTCGGCCGTTGGGGTGAACCGTGACTGTTTTCTCGACCGCATCGCCAGTGGTACGGTTGGCGCCGTAGACTTGCTGTTTGCCGGCCTTCACCATCGCGGTTGCGCGGAACGGGAATGTGGCAGTCGTCGATTCTCCGGCTCCGATTGAAATCTGCTGTTTGCCGGGATGCTCCAGCTCGAACCAAGTCGCGGACTTCATCTCCACGCTGAGTTGCTGCGCTTGTGGAAGGTAGTTGCGGACCACCACCGGTAGGTCGATCACATCGCCGATGGTGAGAATTTTTGGAGGGTCGTGCTCCAGGAAGAATGGCTGGAAGGCCTGAATCTCGCGGTCTGCGACGCCGATCTCTCCAGTTTTATTGGACGCCAGCACAGTCATCTTCCAGGTTGTGATGTTGTCCGCAAGCTTGAATTTGAGCTGGGCGCGACCGTTGGCATCGGTGATGACAGAAGGCGACCACAGGAGAGTTTCGGGAAAGTAGTCCCGCAGCCGTGGGGTAAATGTCTCTTCGTGAACCTGAACCCTTGTGCCTTCGGCGGACTTGCTAACCACCATGGATGAGCTCTGCGTCTGGACGCTTGAGGCATTTACCGTAACCTCGACCGTTTCCGAAACCGAGCCAACGGTGAGTGACACATTTACCGCCGTAATGCTGGTGGAGTGGACGGGCACCGTGCGAATTTGTGTCGCGCGGAATCCGGGAGCAGAAATGGTCAGGTCATAAGTGCCAGGAGGGATGTTGCGAATGATGTAGGCGCCGTCCGGGCCCGTGGTCACAGTGAATTGCTGGCCCGTTTGGCGGAGAGTTGCAATCACCGTGACGTTCGAAATGACCGCGCCACTCGGATCGGTCACGACGCCGTTGATGGCACCAGTGTTTCCGCTCAGAGGCTCAGAACTAACGGACTGTGGAATGATGTCTTTGCCGCTTTGCTCGGCAATATCACGGGAGAAGCTGGCGACGGGAAAGTCATCCGGCGTGTTCGCTTTTCCGTCCGGACCAGGACTCATGATGCGAATCCACGCGAGCTTCCGGGTTACCGGAGTCCCCGTTTGCACCCTGGCATCGGGCTGGTAGGTAATCCGCGTGGCATCGCCGTAGTCCGACTCGATGCTGTAGGTGACGTAATAAGGATGCCCCCAAGGATCAGCCAGCTGACGGAAGTTGACGCCACTGTCCATCATGGCCTTGTCGAAGGCTTCGTTGTCCTGCGGAAATATCCCGGTGGAACGAGAGAGTTTATAAATCGCGGAATCGATCTTTCCGCGAGCCTGCTCAAAATAGTCGATGGCGCTGGTCCATATGGCGAACGGTCCGTAGAGTGTCCCCGGAATCTTGGGGCCTGTGCCCTCGACAATGATCTGATAGAGCGAGCCGCCGGGCTGAAAACTGAACGTGTAAGGATTACCCCAGGGATCGCGAAGCGTTTTGAGATCGAGTCCACGCAAAAGCACAGCGGCGCTAAGTGCATCGAAGTCGCGGATGTAGGCACCAGAGGACGCGTACGTCTCCTTCACGACCCGGTCGATGATCTTTCCGAAGGGTTGGAAGTAAGGCCAGCTTACGGTGAGAACCTCAATATCGTCGGCTGAGCCGAACTGCTTGTCGGGGCCGGAAGATAGGATGTTCAGCGTTCGATTGCGGTAATCGATGCCGAAACTGTAACGATACGGCGTGCCCCAGGGATCGACGATGCTGCGAGGGTCAAGCCCGGCTTTGCGAAGGACGGCCGACAGTTCATCGTTATTGGTCGCGAACTTCCACCCCGCCAGGTCTTCGTCGAGAAGCGCTTCGCGAACTGGTTCCAGTTCATTCCGCATCTTCTCCGAGAACAGCGCGCGCGTTTCATATCCGTAGTTGTCGCCTTCGATCTCTGGCAAATCCATCCAGGAGTAACTGTGTCCCAGCAAAAGCATCTCGGCGACGAGATCCATGCCGTCAGGCAGCGGTTTCGAAAGATCAAGTTCATCGAGGTCTTTGAATGAGATTCCGCCAACCGATTCTGGTGGATACCACCAGCCCCAGTCCCAGAAACCATAGTGCCCTTCCCCAAATTCCTGGTCGGTGCGAATGCGCTCTTCTACGGCCTTGTCGACCACGACGACTCCCAATGCGCTGGACGAAGTGGAGCCGGATGGCAGGCTGATGTTGAGGGCGGCGGATACGTCGTCCCCTGGCTTGTAAGTGGCGCGGTCCGTCTTGACGTTCACGGTCAGGGTTGAGGGAGTCGGAAACAGAATGGCTCGGGCGCCGGAGGGAATTTCGTAGCGTTGTTCACTATCTGTTTCCAGTGAATAGGCCGCAAGCATCAGCTCGCCCTTGAACTCGGGGGCGTAAGGGATAACGGTGAACCCTCGATGATTGTGCAGACTGATCCGGCCGGTCCACAGGACCGCGCCGTCGCGCGAGAGATCGACGATAACGTGTCCCGAGAGTGCGTGGGGAGCGCGAACCGAGACGGTGATCTGATCTTTCGCCTGATACAGCGACTTTTCCGTGGTGACTTGAATCAGCCTGTCGGAGTCACTCCAAAACACCTCGTCATAAGAGACGGCAGCTCCGGTTTTATCGTGAACGTCGAAAACCAGCTGATAGCCATGATTGCGGCTGGAATCGTCGTCGCGTTCCGTTAACAGTTGTAGGTCGGAGACCTTAGCCACGCCGAACCGGTTGGTCTTGATGCTGTGAAGAAAGTCCCTGATGCCAGATGATTGCTGCTCACCGTAGTTTCTGTAGTGGTTCCGATCTTCGCTGACATTGACATGGCACTCCGCCGGCGTGCCGTCCGGATAATAGGTGGTGACGAAAAAGGAAGCCCGATCCCCACTGAGGTTCATGCCAGAAACATAGACGTGAATGGGCTGATGACTGAGGCGGACTTGGAAACGGCGCTGCTCGGTCTTCCCGGTGGTGGGGTCGGTGACATACGCCGCATAATCAAGGTCCATGAAGCGTCTGTACGTCTGCTCTGCGAGTTCGCCGTGCAGCTTGGTAAAGTCGAGCGTAAACGTCGCGCGGCCAGAATGGTCGAGTTCTGCCGACTGACCATCAGCTTCGTCCACCACCCATTTATGTTGTGCGGAGTCCCAGTGGCCCTGCTCTTCACGAACCAGTTTCACCGTGCCGTGGGTCAGATCTTTGCCGAACAGGTACTTCGCGGAGACTTCGACGGACGCATTCTGACCAGGCAAATAGTAGGAGCGATCCGGCTGGGCTGCGACTGTAAAGTTCGGGAGATCGTAACGGCTGACGCGAACGTTCGTCATCGCCTGCGCGCTACCGTAACGATCACTATTTGAGAGCGAGACCTGCAGCGTGTAGGGTCCAAGTTCGGTAGAGTCGGGCAGCTCCCAGTCGATGCTGGCGATTCCGAAGTCGTTTGTCTTTGCCGTACTGCTGAACACGGTAGTCGATTCTGGATCGACGAGTTTGAACTCCGTGTCTTCATTGGCGACAGGGTGCTTGTCCGCACTGAGCACCAGCGCGCGAGCATGTAGTGATTGGCCCGGCTGATAGAGAAGTTTGTCAGTATTGATAATGATGCGAGCCCGCGGATCGAGATCGAAGTCGAAATCTTCCTTTCGAGTTTGATCGCGCTTCCGAGACTCCATAGTGACTGAGCCACCCTCAGTGACTCTCGCTGGAATGTGGAACGGAAGAACAGCGTCGCCGGAAGAGTTCGTGGTGCGCGTTATGACCGCGCGGTTCTCGTCCGCATCGAATTCCAGGTCGCCGCGAACCTCCACGCCGCTCACTGGCTTCCGAGTAACCGGATTGGCCGCGTGTACACGCACTTGATAAGGCTGGCCGGGTAAGGCTTTATCAGCGTGCGCAACGCGGAGTTCGAACATGTCGGGGGCGATCGCTCCGAGGGCAACCACGCCACTGGTGGCTTGCTTGTCATCGGTTTGCCTGTCATCGGCTTGCTTGTCACCCATCAGAAGCCGGTACTTCACGCGATACCAGAGCGCCGGTTCATTGTCGGACACCGTGGGGACTGGCGGTCGTGGCAAGGACAACTTGATTAGATTGCGGCCGGGATTCAGCCTCTCAGTGGTTTTGGATGACGCTACGACCGCGTCTTTGGGGTCGAGCAGATCAACGTAAAGAGTCCCAGAGACCGCTGTTTCGGACTCGTTCAAAGCGGGTGCGATCAGAGTGATTTCTTTTTCGGAAATGACAGCGCTCATCTCCGAAGCGTTGATCCGAAGGGGCGTGGAACTCGCGAAGAGATGCGTCGAGATGGCGGCGAGCAGAACAGCGAATAGACGAATGCGTTGCACAGATCGCATGTCAACCGCCGAGGACAAGATTTATGCGAATGGTAGCACGGAAAAGACTTACTTCGAACGCCAATCCCAGGCGAACCACTCGAGCGGCCGTAGTGGGAACAGCGTACAGCTTCAAGCCCGAACGCTTCATCCAAGCCGCTCTCCGCTTGTGGGCAGTTCGACGCCAGAGAAGCGTTTGCAGGCGTCGAGCAGTTGGTCCTGCCGGTCCGCATTGCGGGTAGCAGGATTGGGTTTTCGAGTTTGCATGTGATAGAAATACGCTGCCGTAACCGTCGCAGCCGGGTCATCGCTGACCGCCAGCCATACTTGAGTGCGATGCCCGGCGTCGAGATCATCCGTCGCTCCCCGGCCGCCCATCTTGGTTGCCACCCAGCCGGGTTCAACAGCATTGGAGAGAACGTCCGGCCAGCGGCGGGCGACCGCGAAAGCCAGAAGCACATCGTGCAGCTTGGAGTCGGAGTAAGCCTGTTGCCCCTGCCAGGGCCGATGCTCCCACGCGAGATCTTTCAGGCTTGCATCGCCGCTCTGGTGGAGCCCAGAACTGAGGTAGACGAGTCGTTTCGGTTTCTGAATCAGCGCGGTCAGGATGTACGGCGCCAGTGTATTAACGGCAAATACCTGAGGCAGGCCGTCTTCGGTCGCAATGCGTCGAGATTCCCTGTAGCCAATCCCTGCATTGTGGATCACGGCATCGAAAGAGCCGAGTGCGTTGACCTGTTCGGCCACCTTGCGTGTCTGAGCGATACTTGTCAGATCGCCGATGACGACTTTCTCCGCGCCAGGAACGGCAGACAGCGCCTCCTTCCCTCGCTGCTCGTTTCGCGCATGCAGAACGAACCTGTGCCCTTGCTCGATCAGAAGTTGTCCAGCCATGCGGCCGAGTCCGTCGGAAGAACCTGTGATGAACACGCGCGCCATGATCTCTTGCCTCTGGTACATCCCGGTCTACCGTGCCGCCGCTCTGGTCACGGAACGGAAGGGTCTCGCATACAGCGTCCGGCGGATCATCCGCTTAGGCAACAATTTTCGTCCGCAGAAAATTTAAAAACCTTCTTGGCTTCGACGCACCGCGAAAGCCCACATTCCTACGGCTTGCAACCCGTGCTGCTGATTCCTGTGAGAATGGGCAAAGGCGCCTGTTTATTGGCAGATAGAACTGCGTTGAAGGCGGGGAGATCGTGTTCGTTGAACTGCTGCCAGTTCGCGAGATCCTTGTCGAGAGCATCGCAACTTTGTTGCGCCGAGGACTGAAGGGTCTCTGCAGGACGCATGTCGGCGCTTTCCACGCTGAAGATGAGCCGGGTCAGGTCGCGGTTCACGGGTCCGAATCCGGGAGCGCGCCTGGTCCCTTTGTCGATGGCATCGATTTTCTTTTCGAAGTCGGCCACGGCGTCCTTTGTGTTTTTGGTTTCGGACCTCTGGGTTTCGGACTGCTTCAAGGCGTCCCTCCGTACCGCTAATGCTTTACGCAACCCTGCGACCTGGTAAAAAGCATCTGTGCTTGACTTCATGCCCCGGCGGATTCGCTGCGCCAAATCGAGTTGGTCTGACAGGTCAACTGGCGAGGCCTGAACCCGCGGATCAAGTTCTACCATGAGAGGCTGTCGCCTGGTTTGACCACCAGCCCGCAGTTCTATTGTGTATTTGCCGGGCAAGACTAGCGGTCCGCGAGGTTGCACGCGCGGCGTGAAGCCGGGTACGGCGTGATCGGCCAGGGTATATTCCGTGTATTCCAGCAGTTCGCCATAGTACCCGTAAGGAAGCGAAAGCGGAGGTGGATACCGCAGATTCCAAACAAAGCGATTGACGCCCGCCGCCTTGGGCAAAGTGTCTTCTGGAGCAAACCAGTAGCTGGGAGCGTTCGCGGGAAGATGCGTGGCCGGCTTGGCTTCGCTCGAAAATCGCGCGACCTCGCCGCCCTTCTCGTCGAAGATCGTCAGCGTCACATCGCCAGCCGGCGGCGTCTTCAGGTAGTAGTCGAGGATCGCTCCGTCGGGCGGGTTCTGGCCGGCCGGAGTTTCGATGGGGTAGGGCGTGTCCTGATAATTCTCCCACCTCACACGCATGGCAGTCGCAGGTGCGAAGAGGTGCGCATCAGCAGCTGTGATTTGCGGATTGATTTCGCGCAGCGGACTGATGTCGTCGAGAACCCAGAGGCTCCGTCCGAAGGTCGAGATTACCAGATCGTTGTCATGCACCTGGAGATCGGTGATGGGTGTTGCGGGGAGATTCAGGGAAAACGGCTGCCAGTGGCCGCCGTTGTCCCACGAGACGTATACGCTGGTATCGGTGCCGGCATAGAGCAGGCCTTTGCGCTTAGGATCTTCGCGCACCACGCGGACCATTTCGTGTTCCGGAAATCCGTTGACGATCTTCTGCCAGCTCTGACCGTAGTCATCGGTGCGAGCGACATAAGAAGGCGTTGACTCTCGGGTCGCACCCACCGTCAGGTAGGCGGCGGCCGGGTCGTGATGCGAGGCTTCGACGTAGATAATTTGGGCGGGCTCGGCCAATCCGGGCGGAGAGACGTTCTTCCAGTTCTTTCCACCGTCGCGGGTGAGTTGAACCAGCCGGTTGCTCGTGCCAGCCCAGATTACGTCACCTTGCACGGTGGACGGTGACAGCGCGGTGATGGCCGGCGGACGCGGTTTGTCCGGATCGCGCTTCTCCGGCTCCTCCTGCTCGCCATAGCCGGTAAGGTCAGGGCTAATCTCCTGCCAGTTCTTTCCTCCGTTAACCGTCTTGAGCACAAACTGCATTCCTAAATAGAGGGTGAACGCGTCCTGGGGCGAGAAAACCAGAGGTGGCATTTGCGAGGCGCGATATTTTTCACCGCGCTCGAACACGGTTGCGATTTGACCGGTCGATTTGTCGTAGCGAACCACCGTGCCGTACCAGCCTCCGCTATAAACGAGATTGGGGTGCGCCGGGTCGGGAGTGATGAATGCATACTCGAAGCCCCCAATGGAATACCAATCCTGCAGAAGGATCTCGCCATAGTCGCTGCGACTGAGCACCCCGGCCGTGCCACTGTCCTGCTGCGCTGCATAGGCGCGATAAGGGAACAGGTTGTCGGTGGAGACGTGGTAGAACTGCCCGGTGGGTTGGTTGTACCAGGAACTCCAGGTTTTGCCCGCATCCACGGTGACGATGGCTCCCTGATCCACGCCGAAAATCATGCGCGCCGGATCGTGGGGGTCGATCCACGCCACGTGGAAATCGTCGCCGCTAGGGGCTCCAGCGAAAGCTTCAAACGTCTTGCCACCGTCGATGGAGCGATACATCGAGGTCTGCGATACGTAGAGCACATCGGGACTCCGGGTATCGACGAACACGCGGCTGAAATATTCGCTGGCAATCACGCGCGGGTCCTTGCTCGACTGTTGCCAAGTGGCGCCGCCGTCGTCGGAGCGGTAGAACCCCTGATTGAGGATCGCATACAATCGGCGCCCACCAGTTCCCGGAGCGACCGCGACGCCAACCCTGCCGCGAGCCTTTTCCGGCAAACCTTTGCTGGCAAGAGGAGTCCAGGTCGAACCACCATCTCCGGACTTCACGATGTCTGCGGTAGCTTCAATCGCGGAATCGCCGGAGCCGGATGCGGGACGATAGACCACCGCGTAAAACGTGGCTGGATCGCCGGGATCAGAACATAGGTCGACAACCCCGATCGAGTCTTCGGCGGAGAACACTTTCGTCCAGCTCTTGCCACCGTCGACGGTTTTAAAGATTCCGCGGTTCGCGGTTTTTGCCGTTGCCGGAAGCGGGCGCCAAATCAGCCCCATGCCGAGCGAGTTTCCGCCGACCACGGCGACGTCGGGATTTCTTGGATCGACGATGATCGCCTGTAGAAATGGCACATCCTGCAGCCCTGCGTTGTTCCATGTGGCGCCTGCGTCGGTCGAGCGATAGACACCATTGCCCCGCGTCTGTTCCCCGGTTCCAACATACAGAACGTTAGAATCGGACGGAGCTACGGCAAGCGCGCCGATGGAGGCAACCCGCTCTTTGTCGAAAATCGGGTGCCAGACTTGTCCTCCGTCGGTAGACTTCCAGACTCCGCCACCGGGAGTGCCGAAATAATAAGTGTTCGGGTCAGCCGCGCCAGCGACGGCCGTAACTCGCCCGGCGCGAAATGGGCCGATCAACCTCCACTGCATACCGGAGAGTAGCTCGCTCTCGATTGGTTCCTGACTAGTAAGCTGGCTCGAAGCCTGGCTTGAAAGCTGACTCGAAAGCTGACTCCAAACAGTGACTGGGAAAATAGCGATGGAAGCGATGAATGCGAACAAAAGCCGGAGGCGCGCTCCGCACAGGAATGTTTTCATTTGGATTGCCATCCTCCGATCGCGCTCCGTTCGGGGTCGCATCGTCGGACATTTAGGCCGAACCAAGCTACCACAAATTTGCCAGGAGTAAATTCTAAGTTGCTGATTCTACGCAGATCGCACGTACGTTGTTGATTCCCGGTGGGAGATGCAATATTAGCTCAAAGCTAACTTCGCCACCAGAGGCAGGTTTCATCATCGGACGACGATCAGCTCGCCCTTCTCACCCGAACGCCTTCCGCGGGTCGGCAGCCGAAATTACGAGGCATTCTGACTGGGCCGCTGGACGTGATTTTCAGCGCGTCAGCGGCTCTCGATTCACTCTTGGGAGGACTTCCTGCTCCGAGGAAGCCCCATTAGCCTGGCTGCCCCAGGCTGATTTGCGAGCTCTCCCGTAGCGAAAAGAAATTTTGCTTGAAATGTCGTCTTTTGCCCGTCATTTCCGATTTCTTCAGTAGGGACAGGAATTTGTAGAGTCGCGGCCACCTCTCCCCTTCGTTGACTTGGCCTGACCTTGAACCTAATATTTCAGCCCAATGATTGGCGAGACCATCTCCCACTACCGCGTCGTCGAGAAACTCGGGGGCGGCGGCATGGGCGTGGTCTACAAGGCTGAAGACACCGCGCTCGGCCGTTTCGTGGCTCTGAAGTTCCTGCCGAACGATGTGGCGAAGGATCCGCAGGCTCTGGAGCGCTTTCGGCGCGAGGCCCGCGCCGCGTCAGCCCTGAATCATCCCAATATCTGCACCATCCATGAAATCGGCAACGACGGCGATCAGTCCTTCCTAGTGATGGAGTACCTGGACGGGATGACTCTGAAGCACCGGATCGGCGGTCGTCCGATGGAGACTGAGACCATCCTGTCACTGGCGATCGAGATTGCCGACGCCTTGGACGCAGCGCACGCGGCGGGCATCATCCATCGCGACATCAAGCCGGCGAATATCTTCGTGACCAAGCGCGGACACGCAAAGGTTCTGGATTTCGGGTTGGCGAAAGTGACGCAGCCGATTCGTGGGTCGGGAGGCGAATCCCAGGCGGCTGGGCAGACGACGGAGACGCTGGAAGACCATCTGACCAGCCCGGGAGCGACGGTGGGCACTGTGGCCTACATGTCGCCGGAGCAGGTGCGTGCCAAGGAACTGGATGCTCGTACGGACTTGTTCTCGGTCGGAGCGGTGCTGTACGAGATGGTCACCGGTCAACTCCCCTTCCGCGGTAAAAGCTCGGGAGTGATTTTCAGGGAGATTCTCGATGCGGCGCCGGCTCCGGCGGTGCGATTGAATCCCGATCTACCGTTGGAGTTGGAACGGATTGTCAACCATGCGTTGGAGAAGGATCGGAACCTGCGCTATCAGCATGCCTCGGATATGCGGGCTGAGCTGGAGCGCCTGAAGCGGGACACGGAGACAGGACGCGTGCTAGCCGCCAGTTCTGGATCAGTACCCGCAGCGCCGGCAAGCGGGACACACGCGGCGAAGGGAAACTTCTGGAAGATCGCGGTGCCCTCAGTCGCGGTGGTCATCTCATTGATTGCTGGCGGTCTTTACTATCGTTTGCACCGCTCCAAGCCGCTGACTGATAAAGACACGATTGTTCTCGCCGACTTCGACAACAAAACCGGCGACCCGGTCTTCGACGACACGTTGAAGACCGCGCTCAACGTTTCGCTGAGCCAGTCGCCGTTTCTGAACGTGCTTTCCGACAACAACGTGGCAGCAACTTTGAAGCGAATGACGCGCCCGCCGGACACCAAGCTCACGCCTGATGTTGCGCGTGAAGTTTGCCAGCGGGCGGACAGCAAGGCTTATATCGCCGGGTCGATTGCCAGCCTGGGCAGCCAATATGTGCTGGGGTTGAAGGTGGTGAATTGCCTGAGCGGGGACGTCATGGCGCAGGAGCAGGCAACGGCAGCAGGCAAAGAGAAAGTGCTGGACGCGCTGGGCGAGGCAGCCTCGAAGCTGCGGGGCGAGTTGGGGGAGTCCCTGGCCACGGTGCAGAAATTCGACGTCCCGCTCGCGGAGGCTACCACAACTTCGCTCGAAGCCCTAAAAGCCTACAACATGGGCAAGACCATTTGGTACGAAAAGGGATCCGCGCCCTCAATCCCGTTTTACAAACGTGCGATTGAACTCGATCCTGGCTTCGTTGCGGCATACGCCCTGCTGTCCGAAAGGTATTCTGACCTCGGTCAACCATCTCTGGCGCTGGAATATGCCACCAAGGCATACCAGTTGCGCGACAGGGTCAGCGAAAGAGAGAAACTTGTAACCTCCGCGATTTATTTTAATGCGACGGGAGAAATCGAAAAGCAGGCGCAGACCTACGAACTGTGGGAAGCGAGCTATCCGCGCGATGCCGCGCAAATTAGCGAAAGCTCGGGCAATGTATACCTCGAGATGGGGCAACTCGACAAAGCTCTCGCGAAATATCAGGAAGGCATTCGGCTAGCGCCAAATCTCGTCAGCTATACCAACCTGGGAGGAGCCTACTTGTGCCTAAACCGCCTGGAGGAAGCAAAGTCCACTCTTGATGAGGCATTGGCGCACAAACTGGATGCCGGATCTGTGCGCGAGAACCTATACCTTCTTGCGTTTCTGCAGGGAGATGCCACGGGGATGGAGCAACAGTTGGCATGGGGCGCTGGCAAGCCCGGAGACGAAGACCTGCTGCTGTCGATGCAGTCTGATACGGAGGCTTACTACGGACGGATAACGAAGGCGCGCGACTTCTCGCGGCGAGCCACGGAGTCGGCCGTCCGTGCCGACGCCAAAGAGACCGCAGCTTTCTGGCAGGTCAATGCAGCACTGCGCGAGGCGGAGCTGGGCAACGCCACCCTCGCCAAGCAAGGAGTCGCAGCGGCCTTGGCGCTGGCCCCGGGGCGCGATGTGAAAACCGTGGCAGCCCTCACGCTGGCTCGGATCGGCGAGGCTCCGCGAGCCAAGGCGCTGGCCGAAGAACTAGAGAAGGACTACCCGACGAATACGCTGCTGAAGCTCTACTGGTTGCCGACCATCAACGCTTCGATCGAAATCAGCAAAGGCAACTCATCGCGGGCGCTTGTGGATTTGGAACCGGCCGCGCCCTACGAACTGGGTGTGGGCGGAGCCTTTATTGGCAGCCTTTACCCTGCGTACGTGCGGGGGCAGGCGTACCTGTCGGCGCACAACGGCCCTGCGGCCGCCGCCGAGTTCCAGAAGCTGTTGGATCACAGGGGCATCGTGAGCAACTTTGTGACAGGAACGCTGGCGGATCTTCAAATCGGCCGTGCCTATGCCATGCAGGGCGACACCGAGAAGGCGAAAGCAGCGTACAAAGATTTTCTTACCCTCTGGAAAGACGCCGATCCCGACATTCCAATCCTGAAAGAAGCCAAAGCGGAGTACTCGAAGATGCAATAGCGCGGGCCCGAATCCCAATCGTCACTTCCTGCTTTGCGACAACTGATGTTAACCGGCCATAACGCATTGACCGCTTACGCCCCGTTCGCTCGCAGAGACGCCCAGAAACACGGCGATCACTGCTCCAGATACTGATTCCTAGTCGACGGTGTGTTTGGCGGTGTAGCCGTCGCGGGAGACGACGTCCACCTTGACGTCTTTGCCTTTCTGATCTTTTATCTTCAACGGGCTGCCATCGGGCGCTAGGACTTGCACTTTCAGCTTGCGGTAGGTCCCGTCGAGCTTGGCGTTGGTGGGGTGATAGGAAAGCGAATATTGCTGGCGAATGTTTTCGCCGATCTGCTGGAAGTCCTCGCCATACTCCGCCTGAAACCGTGGGAAATAGGCGCGTCCTCCGGTCATCGCCGCGAAGTTCCTCAGCTCGTTATCGGCCTGCAGGTAGTCCAGTTCGCTGGCGTGAATGCCCATGCTGCGGTTCCCAGCATTACCCATGATCCGGGCGATTTGTCCCACGCTGATCGGGTAAATGGCCACGTCCTTCGTATCCTTGATCTTCTTTGTGATCTTATCGAGCGTGAGCTTGCTGAAGCTGTCGTATCCGGTGGTAATCAGGATGACGTACTTCTTCCCTTCGACCCGGTCCAGGCGATCCAGCGTGTCATACAAAGCGTCGAACTCGTTGGTCTCGGAGAATCCAGGTATCCGCAACT
>Ga0210383_10001395_pt1 | contig 22029 bp, 22 predicted proteins | sample IncBWC14OmetaG_FD_160072 | JGI IMG/M metagenome (GOLD analysis project Ga0210383, IMG submission 160072) | Forest soil microbial communities from Barre Woods Harvard Forest LTER site, Petersham, Massachusetts, United States - Inc-BW-C-14-O ... | reverse complement strand
GATGCACATTTCGGTGCGGCGGAAGTCGTAGTTGAAGAGATCCTGGAACCACATGCCGGCGATGAAGAGGAAGTTCCACGGGTCTTGCGCGCGGCGCTTCATGGCATCTTCGTAGGTGCGTTCCGGGGAAGTCTTGCCGTACTTGCTGGTCGCGCCCTTGGTGAGCGCCCAAGTCTTGTCGAACTTCTTGAAGAGATCCCAAAGCTTCAGACCCTTTGGCCCCTGGAACGGGTGATAGTTCTTCAAGAGCGCCATGGACATCATGAAGTTCGAAAAATTCTTGCCGCGAGCGGCGTCGGTGATGGCGGTGACGTCGGCGGTAAGCTGCTGAGCATCCAGGAAGCGCGGAACCGGCGCCCATTCCTTGGTTTCCTTGTTGATCATCAGCGCGGTGCCCACGCCGCAGTTCGGGTGGCAGCCGCAGGAGAGCGAACCCCACTGGGATTCGTTGCCCTTGACCATGTCGGCAAAGCCGGCAAAGGTGCTGATGAAGGAGATGGGGAACCAGTCGCGGGTCGGTTGAATTTTGCCGACCTGGTTGCTGACGTCCTTCGCAAGATGCGAAAGGGTGTAGCGTTGGCGGAGACGGCGTTCCGGTGTAATGTCTTCGTCGCGGCCGGTAAACGAAACCGGCTGGAAGCTGACGAACGAAATCTTCTTGGGGTTTTCCATCGCGAATTTCACGACGGAGCCGACCTGGTCGTTGTTCACGTTGTTGACGATGGTGACGACCAGAACGATTTCGATACCGGCTTCGTGCAGGTTTTCGATGGCGCGCAGCTTGACGTCAAACAGGTTGCCGATCTGGCGGTGGCTGTTGGCGTCGTTGCCGATGCCGTCGAATTGCAGATAGGCGTAGCGCAAACCGGCTTCGAAGGCCTTCTTCGCGAATTCCTTGCTCTTGGCAAATTCAATACCGTTGGTGGCGGCTTGAACCGAGTTGTATCCGACCTTGCGAGCGTAGCGGATGGCGTCGAAGAAATACGGGCTCATGGTCGGCTCGCCGCCGGAGAACTGCACGGACATCTGGCGGCGCGGCTTGATCTTCACCGCGTTATCGAGAATTTCAACGATTTCGTCCCAGCTGAGTTCGTGGACGTAGCCAACCTGGTTGGCGTCCATGAAGCAGGGATCGCACATCATGTTGCAACGGTTGGTGAGGTCGACGGTGAGGACGGAACCGCGGCCGTAGCGGACGTTCGAAGAGCCGTGCTTGTGCAGGCCTTCATCGTTGTGCGCGGGAATATCGCGGCCGGGGAACTGCTTTTCAATCCACTTCAGGAAGTCAGAGTCAATGGCCATCATGTCTTCATAGTGGCCGTGCAACGGGCAGTCTTTCACCATCCAGACCTGGCCGTCGCGCTCGATGATCTGCGCCTTAATCTCGCCGACCTTCTCGTGCATCAGGTCGCGCCAGTCTTTTTCACCCTTGATGATGGATTCGCGGGCTTCCTTCACGCAGGCCGGGCAGAGCGAGTCTGTCTGGCGCGGGAAGCCGAGGGTCGGCTTGGTCTTCTCCCAGGACTTCAGCAGCGGTTTATCGGACCACTGCGGGGTGACCGAAGGATTCGGGTTCTTCTTGTTGAAATATTGGATGGTATCGAAGGTGATGCCAGCGGTCTTGCAAAGCACCCAGTCAAGCGAGCGGAAAATCTGTGTGCTAATCGTATTGGGCATACAGCTGTAGCCTCTCTTTCAGAGTCGTGCGAAAAAAAACTTGGGATTCGGTTGAAAGCCCCAAACCAGCCTAAATGGAACTGCCCCCCATAGGCATTTGCAGACTACCACGCGTTGCCGCGCGAGCTCTAAGTGCTTGAGCATAGATAGTTTGAAGGGGGAAAGGGGTACACGCCAGTGGGATACGGTGAACGGTCAAAAAGGGGGGGTGAACGGCACAGGAGGCCAGTGAATGGGGTTAACTGATGGTAAGAAAAGGGGGTTACTGCTAGGAAGCAAGTACCAAAAGTTTTGGGGGAGTGGGCTTGAAGAGTGGCGCGGCTACTCGTTCAGGCTGGGATGCAGGACTGCAATCAGGAAGTGCGCGAAGTAGGAAGCGCCTTCATCCATCTGCAGCCAACGGACAACGCAGTGATCCGCCAGATATTTGGCGACACGGGTTTCAGCGATGCCCAGGTGTTCGGCAAGTTTCGGCTTGATGGATTCGCCGCCGCGCCGCGCGGTGCCGCCGCGGGCCATGTTGGGGATGGCCACGCGCAGAGTCTGGCAGGCTTCGACGTAATAATACGTTGTGAGGTCGGAGTCGGTGAGCACCCAAACGCCGGGGCCGGCCGGCGCGCGATCCGCGTCATCGAGTTTTGTGGGAGCGCAGGTGAGCAATCGACGAAAGTTCATTTCGAGTTGTGTAAGGCGCGAAGCCAGGCCGGGGTCGCCGTAGCGGCCGCGAAGACTTGGCGTCGAAATTTCCGGGGATTCCTCAGAGGATGAACGCGACGGACGTTCCACAGCTGCCGGAGTCTCTTCTTCGGCGGGCGGCGGTGGCGTGTAACCGCGCGAAGGTCCAAGCGGACGCGATTCACGCTGCGCGGAGGAATGCTCTGCACGGCGGGGAGAACGAGAGTCGTGGCCGCGCCGACCGCGCCGGTGCCGGGAGCCCCGATCGGAAAGAGCGGGCCTTCGATCAACAGGGGGCTGAGCTTCGGATTCGGCGGGCGCTGCTTCTGCGTTGGCGGGCTCGGCTTGCGATTCGGGTTCGGCTGAATCACTGGTTTCGCTGGGGGCCGGTTCTTCAGCCGGCTTGCTGACGGCGGCCGGAATTTCCGCGGGCTCGGTAGCGCCCAGCCGCGTGGCGCTTTCTTGTGCTTTCGTTTTCCAGTCGGAGCGGCGGAAGCGTTCTGCGGCGGTGAGGTACCACCTGCCGGCATCCGAGGTATTGCCTACGGATTCGAAATAGCGCGCCAGTTCAAACGCAACCATAGCATCGCGCGTTTTGGCGAAAAGATTGGTCAATTGTGCCGCGGGGTCTTTTCCGGTACGTGCTCTGCGGATGCGCGCGGTGATCTGCTTCCAGTCGGCCATACAGTGAGTGCATTCTAGCAGCGAACGTGACGTTGTGCCAACGAATCGGAAGGTATCCCTGGCGGAATATGGCGATTGGGGGACATCGGACCCGTTTAATGATTGACGGGGGCTCGGATGGGGAAGTATGCTTTTTCTGCACAGCCCCTGGAGGACATTATGCGAGGTTTGCGCGGATCGTTCGCGGCCTTGATGGCTATCGGACTGACGGTTTCGCCCGCATGGGCCAGCCCGAAGACAGCGAGTTCGTTGGGCACCATCGTCACCGCGGAACACGCGCGTATTGGCGACTCCTCCGCCGAAGTGGGCACAACGGTTTTCAGCGGCGACCGCCTGTCAACCGAGCACGAAGGCAGTGTGCAGATTCGAGCCGGGGCGGCCCGATTGCTCCTGCAAAGCGGAAGCGTCGCAATGCTGAACGAGAGCGAGGGCGCACCCTCCGCAAAGCTGATGCTCGGCACAGCGACATTTTCGACCGGGAATTCCAGAGCATTTACATTGTTCGCTTCCAGAGCTGCCATTCGCGCGCAATCGGATGGACCGACCATCGGCCAGGTTACCTATCTGAACGAGAAGGAACTTCTGGTAGTCAGCAAGCGTGGCCCGCTGACGATTACCGTTGACGGCCAAACCGAAGTGATCGCCGATGGCGGGGCGTATCGCGTGCTTCTCGATCCGCCAACGACGATGGCGCAGGGTCCCGAAGGGGCCGGAGCGCACAAAGAGGACAAGCGACGGGGCATGAGCGGCCCTCCGCTTCATGCGGGACGTAACTACTTCATGATTACGGCGATTGGAGTAACCGCGATAGCTACGGGGTTCGCAGTATCGGAAGCGCTGGAAAGCGCGAGCCGCCCGTAACACAAACAATTTTCTGGAATCGAAAAGGCCATCACCTCGGTGATGGCCTTTTTCTTTTGGAACACGATTCCCCTGAATTGCATGTACGCCGGACTTTCAGATCGCCGCCCTTAAACAAAAGCCACCACATCAATTTCCACCAACGCGTCCTTTGGCAAGCGCGCGGCTTGAACAGTGGAGCGGGCCGGAGGCGCGGCCGTAAAGTAGCGCGCATACACTTCATTCATTGCAGAGAAGTCGTTCATATCCTTCAGATACACGGTGGTCTTTACCACATGCCCGAGAGATACTCCGCTGGCCTCCAGAATCGCCTTCAAGTTTTCCATAACGCGCTCGGTCTGCTGCCGCACGTCGGTCCCTGCAAACTCTCCGGTCTGCGGGTCCAGCGCGATCTGGCCGGAAACGAAAACAAAACCATTCGCCTTGATGGCCTGCGAATACGGGCCGATGGGTTTCGGACCGCGAGGGGTCAGTACGACGTCTTTCATCAGAGTTTCTCCTGAGGTGCGGAAAGCAGAATACCAGACGAGGCGAACGAACGGGAGAACTAGCGGGCGCGCCGGCCGCGGTTGCGGACGAATTCCGTGTGGGAGTGGTTGCGGGCGGACTCCAGCCGGGAAACATAGGCTTCGGCTTGCTGATCCGACATCCCCTGGTAGATCAGGTCGAGAATCTTTTTCTCGGATTCGCCGACGTTTTTCAGCCGGCCGATCTGAGCACTAGTAAGGGTTGGCAGTCCCTGTTCGCGGCGCTGAATGACGATCTGCACCGTGGAATTGGAAAGCCCGATCAGCTTCAGCATTACCGCGTCACTGCTGAGGGCGTCGATTTTGTCGGCCTGGGCCATCTCCATGATTTGCGCATCGGTGTAGCCCGCGCTGGACAAGGAGATAACGGAATCGCCGCTGGCAAATTCGTGATTGTGGCTGCGGGCGGTTTTCAACAGGTACAGGCATATATCATCGCTGGCGCCGGCTCGCTTCAACTTGGTGAGTTCGCCGACTTCCGCAGGCGAAACGTTCATCTTCTTGACCTGAGCAAGATTAGTGGACCACATTCCCGACTCGTCGAGAGCCGTGTAGTCAATCTTGGGCTTCGCTTTACAACCCGCAAGAGCGAGTCCCAGCAGAGAGATGAGCATGAGCGAGTTCCGCATGCTTCCAGTGTAAACGTTACAACAGGTGGGGAGTGGGCCTGTGCTCTGGCCCATACTGGACGCCTGTACAGGTGATGAAAAACCGGTTCAGACCTGGTAGATGCGCTCGACGCCGTAAACGCCGTTGATCCGCCGGATGTTGGAAAGAATGGTTTCCAGTTGGCGCTTGTCGACGATTTCCAGGCTGGCTTCCACGCGTGCGTTCTGGCGGTCCGGACGGCTTTCCAGCATGCGAATGTTGGATCCGGCGTCGCTGATCACGGCCGTGATTTCGGCCAGCAGGCCTGCGCGGTCTTTAGCGCGAACCAGAAGCTCAACCGGGAATGTGGCCGTGCTTTCGCCACCCCATGCCACGGCGATGCGGCGCTCCGTCTGGTAAAGCAGATTCTGCACATTGGGGCAGGTGCGCGTGTGCACGGCCACGCCGCGCCCACGGGTGACGTAGCCGATGATGTCGTCGCCGGGAATCGGATTGCAGCACTTCGCGCGGAACACCAGCAGGTCATCGTGCCCTTTCACGATCAGCGGCGCTTCGCCCATCCCCAGCATGCGTTTGACGGTCTTAACCAGCGTGGGCTGGGCGTCTTCCGCCGGCTTGTCCGGCTCGCGGGTGGTTTCGCCGAAATAGCGCGACAGCACCTGGCGGGCTGAATATTTTCCAAAGCCGACCGCCGCGAACAGATCCTCGACGCGCGACAATCCATAATCCGAGGACAGTTTCTGCAGATCTTCGTTGGAAATCTTTTTCAAGCCACGGGGAAAATTGCGCGACTCGTTCTCCAGCAGCCGCTTCCCCATTTCGGTGGCTTCCTCGCGCTCCTGGGTATTGATGAAGTGGCGGATCTTGCTCTTCGCGTGCGAGGATTTTACGAAGCTCAGCCAGTCACGGCTGGGTTTGTGGCCCTTCTGCGTGAGGATTTCCACCACATCGCCGCTGACGACTTCGTGGCGCAGCGAGACCATTTGCCCATTCACTTTCGCGCCCACGCACTGGTGGCCGACTTCGGTGTGCACGGAATAGGCGAAATCCACGGGCGTGGCGCCGCGCGGCAGTTCCAACACGCGCCCCTTGGGCGTGAATGCGTAGACCTCCACTGGTGCCAGATCCACTTTCAGCGTCGAGAGGAATTCGCCCGGCTCTTGCAATTCCTGCGACCACTCGATCAGCTGCCGCATCCAGGCAATGCGCTGGTCGTCGCCACCGGAGGACATCGGCTTCCCGTCTTTATATTTCCAGTGCGCGGCCACGCCTTCCTCGGCAATGCGGTGCATCTCTTGCGTGCGGATTTGGATTTCAAACGGTTGTCCGGAATGAATCACGGTGGTGTGCAGCGACTGGTAGAGATTCGGCCGCGGCATCGCGATGTAATCCTTAAACCGTCCGGGAACGGGCCGCCAGATGTGGTGGACCACCCCAAGAGCGGCGTAACAGTTGCGGTCGGAATCGGAGATGACCCGGATGGCCAGCAAATCGTAAATCTGATCGAGGTTGCGCTCCTGGCGAATGATTTTGCGGTGCAGCGAATAGAGACCTTTGACGCGTGCTTCCAATTCCGCGGGAATGCTGTTTTCCACCAGCTTGGTGCGGATGGTGTTCTGGACGTCTTCGAGAAACCGCTGGTGGAAGGGAGCTTTGTCGCTCAACTGCTTCTGCAGAGAAAAGTAAGCGTCGGGCTCCAGGTAACGGAAGGAAAGATCTTCGAGCTCACCCTTGATGACGGACATGCCGAGGCGGTGTGCGATGGGGGCGTAGATGTCCATCGTCTCGCGAGCGATGCGGAGCTGCTTGGGCGGCTCCAGGAATTCCAGGGTTCGCATGTTATGCAGGCGGTCGGCAAGCTTCACCATCACGACGCGGACGTCCTGCACCATGGCCAGCAGCATCTTGCGGACGTTTTCCGCCTGGCGGGCCTCCGGAGCCATCATGTTCAGGCGGCTGATTTTGGTGACGCCTTCGACGAGTTGCGCGACCTCGCCCCCAAAGCGCTCTTCGAGGCGAGAAACGGGAAACTCGGTGTCTTCGATGACGTCGTGCAACAGGGCTGCGGCCAATGTGGTGGCGTCCATGCGGATGTCGGCCAGGATGTGGGCCACTTCCAGGAGATGGGAGACATAGGGGTCGCCCGAAGCTCGGAACTGGTCGTGGTGGCGTTCGGAGGCGATTTCGAACGCGCGCCGCACCGGCCACGGGTCTTCCGAGGGCCGGTTGGTGCGCAGCTTTTCGAGCAATTCTTCGAGGCGGGTATTCAACTGCCGCTGGGTCCGGTCACGGTTAAAGTTCAGAGGGATATTGGCGGGCGACGGCATTCCCTAGTATACCAAAAGCCGCCATTAAAGCGGTTTTGTAAGGTTTCGGGAGACAAGGAAAGGATTGTTGGAGACCGGACGCATCGCCGCCGTGCCCATCACCGGGATTCTTTCTTCCACCGCTTCTGGTGCTGGACGATGGAGGCATAGCATTCACAGGAAGCGGCCTCCAACCCCGGACGGTCCCGAATGATAACCGCACCACGGATAAACGTGATAAGTCGTTCTTTCTGCAGAAACCCCAACGCGACGTTGACACTCGCACGGCGCATTCCCAACATGTGGGCGAGGAATTCCTGGGTAAGAAGGATCTGATTACCGCCCAACCTGTCCTGGGACATCAACAGCCATCTCGCCAGCCGTTGGTTGGCGTGGTGCAGCCGGTTGCAGGCGGCTATTTGCGACGACTGAACCGCGACATCCTGGCTAAATTGATTCAGCCTTTTACGCAGAACCGGGGATTCGCTCAAGGCGGCGATCATGTTGGCGGCGCTAATCCGGAACGCGCTGCCTGCAACCTGGATAATCACCCGGTTGGCACTGGTCCTCAGTCCGGCCAGCAACGGCAAGCCGACAAAGCCCTCGGCACCAGTCAGGCCGACTTCCACGATTTTGCCTCTTTCAAGGACGGTGAGGATAGAGGCCAGTCCGGAGGAGAGGAAATAGCAGTAGGCGATCGGCTTGGCAGAATCGTTCAAAATCGAACGCAGTGACAGTCGCACCGCTTCCAGTCTGGGGAATATGGCTTTGAATTCCTTGGGGGGCAAACTTCGCAGAATTCCGTTCGTGAGCGCGGCGCGTCTGGTCACCTGGCTCCTTTGCGAAATTCATCGAGATTGTGGGAGAAGCTGGCTCGAACTGGGCGGAAGAGAAATCCGAGCCAGCAGCCTTACCTTAGCCCCTTTTACCGTGCATGGCTAGTCGAAAATGTTACATGCATCGTGCGGCGGAACAGTTGCGCTGGGGCGTACGCTAGCGTACAGTGCTGACTGGAATTGACATTCCTCATGCTCCGGAAATCACCCGCATCCGGCAGGCCCCCCTGGGCGAAAGCCATTCGTGCCCTGCGTCTGAGCCTTAATCTGAATCAATCCGACTTTGGCTCCAGGCTCGGATTCTCCGCGATGGCTGTTTCCCGCTGGGAACGCGGCGCGCAGGAGCCGCCTTCGCACGGATACATCGGGTTGGGAAACCTCGCCCCTCAGGCATCCTGCTGGTATTTCTGGGAGCGCGCCGGCCTCCGCACCGAGAATGTGCTGCGTGTTTTGCCCACACTGGAGCGCAACACTCGGGTTTCCAAACTGCAGAATTTCGAAATCGTCAGCGCCGGCACCGGCCCCAGAAGGCCCCAGGAAAAAATTCAACTTGTTGCCTTGCCCATGTTAAAGGTAGTGGCTGCATCACCCGGCGAGAAGGGCGACGACCTGCATTTGCTGAGCGAGGCGCCGATTGAGAACATGATGGCCGCCCCGAAAGATTGGTGCCCGAACCCCGCGCATACGAGCTGTTTGCGGGTGCGGGGCAGCTCCATGGCCCCGCTGATCCAAGACGGCTATGTGGTGGCCGTCGACTCTTCCCAGATCGAACAGAACAGACTGGACGGAAAAATTGTAATTGCCTGGCATAAGGATGAGGGTTTGACGATCTCGCGCTTGCGCCTGTACGACCACACGGCGGTTCTGGTTCCGGAGAATTCGGAATATCAGGCGGTGACCATCACCGCCAAACAGCCGTGGAAGATCGTGGCAACGGTCCTGTGGTGGATCGGCAAAGCACCGTAAGCTTCCCGTCAAAAATGAGCGGGGATCGCGCACTGCGCAGGGATCGGGCGTCCAAAAACTGCCGGTGGCGAATCGCCTAAAACGAGTCGCGGAGTGGCAACTTGGGATGCCGCCTGTTCCATTCCACGCGCGCAAGGTTCAGTCGCATGAGCAAGTTTTTCATCGGCGGGTCATCCGAATTTTCCGCCTCAGAGCAGCGAAGTTTCGCATTTACCCCGAACCTCAGCAATTCGGGATTGGACATGCGGGCGATGCAGGCGTGCGCATTTTCGTTTTCTGCCGAGGGTTGCCCGGCCCGATAGCTCAAGATTCCGATGCTGTCCGCGACTCCCATGGTCAGGCTCCAATCCGCAGCCGGTTCTTACCAGTATCGGCTAGCCGCTCTAGTTAGGTGATTCTAACGCTATCGACTGCGTCAAGACAAGAGAAAGGTAATGACAGACTGCTGAAGGCGGTTCCGACGGGTGCCAGGTCGCAAAGCGACTGTCTGAAGATTAGGGCCAACAAAAGAAAAACCCCGGCCTCGAGGCCGGGGTCTTGGGAAATTAGGCCGTTTTCAGGCGATCAGGAGGCCGGTTTTTGTTCCGCTTGTTCGGCGCGCTTCTGCTTGATTTCCTTCACCTTATCAAGCAGATCGTCCGCCTGCTTGGTCAGCGCTTCGCGCTCCGCGGATGATTCCACCATGTCAGCCTTGCGGCGATAGAGCAGGTTGAGATAAGTCATGGCGTCGTCATACTCGGTATTGATCTTGGTAGCCTGCTGCAGACTGGCGATACCGTCGTCCACCAGCGGGCCATACTTCTGCGTGTAGGCCGTCCGTACATCCGGCGGGAGCGGGTCGGTATCCTTCACCTGCTTGTTAATGTGCGCCTTGTTGTAATCTGCGCGCATTTCCGTGTTGCCGCGATAGGCGATCGCCCAGTCAATCACGCCGATGGAGTAATACGGCTGCGGATCCTGCGGCTTCAGGGAAATATGCTTCTGGTGATAGCTCTTGGACTCTTCGAATTTCTTCTGGTCGAACGGCTGCCCGGCCATCTGGTAGAGGATGGAGGCCAGCCCGTCGATTGCGCTCAGATTATCGGGAATTCTTTCCAGCACGCTTTTGTACTCGGCAATGGCTTCTTCGCCGTGGCGCTTGTTCTCTTCCGACGGGGCACCGGGAATGTACTGGCTGGCGTAGGCCGTGGCCAGGTACAAGCGGGCGTTCAAGAGATCGGGATCCAGTTCCTTGGCTTCCTTAAAGTTTTCGACCGCCTTGTCGAATTGCGCTTCCTTGAAGGCGGCAACGCCCTTGTTCAGAAGATCGCGTGCGCGCAATTTATTGCAGCCCGAAACGCCGGCCGCAAGGATCAACAACGCCGCCACGGCAAACGCCCGGCTGGCTGTGCGGGAAAACCGCGAAGGGATTTCCCGTGACACTATTGCATCTGTCATTGAAGCAACCATCCCTGATAAGCGCGGCCGGCTTTCCCGCCGCTGCTAGGATTCACATCCGCCCACTGGGGCCATTCCATCACGTTCAGCGATTTTTTTCCAGTTCTGAACTCAACAACCCGATGGGTGTGGCGCCCGCCGAATGCATGAGGTCCAGAACCTGCGCAACCGCTTGAAATTCCAGCGAACGATCCGCTTGAAGAAACGCAACCCGCTCGGAACGCCGGGCGAAAATTTCCTGGAGCTGAGCGCTCAACTGATCGAACTGTACTCCCGATTGATTGATCCGCACCGAACCATTCGACGCAATTTGCACGATGATGGTTTCGGCTGATAAGTCCGGGCCATTGCCATCGGATTGCCGTGGGATTGCCGCGTCCAGCCCCTTCTGGCGATGCGGGATGATCATGAAGATGACCAGCAGCACCAGCAGAATGTCGATCAGCGGAACCACATTCACATCGGAGACGATCCCGCGCCTGCCCGTAACAAGCCCGATTGCCATGAGTCACCTCGCGAAGCGAAATTCCCCTGCGAGGAGGACTCCCACATCCGTGCACGAAAACCGAGTGCGTGCTTACTGCCCTGCTTCGAGCTTGGCAGTGATCAACCCCACCTTGTCGATGCCCGCGCCGCGCATAATATCAATGGCGCGCGCCACGGACATGAACAAAACATCGTTGTCGCCCTTGATGAAGGCGACCTTTTCGGCGCGATCCTTGAACACCTGCTCGATGCGCGGCCCGAGGGTATCCCAGTTAGCGTCTTCGTTGTTGATTTTGAGCTTGTCGCCCTTCAGAACCTGCACTACGACCGTCTTGTCATTGAGTTCCTGGTTCTGCTCCTTATTCGGCGAAGGTTGCGGCACCAGGGTATCCATACCCTTTGGTGTAAGAGGCGTGATCACCATGAAAATAATAATGAGCACCAGAAGAATATCGATCAGCGGCACGATATTCGGTGTTGCCATTGCTCCTGAGCTGTTACCTACATCCATCCCCATTGCGAGATCTCCTGTCGAGCCGCCGCTCTCCCCTTTGGGAGTTTGGCCTCCGCGCCGGGTGGGAGCCGGCGCGGAGGCGCGAACTTCAGCAAACGAATGAGCGTACAGCAAAATCGCTACTGCGTCCTTAGTCGCCGGGATTGGCCGGCGCGTCAGGAGTTGGAGGTTTAGGTGTACTTCCGGTCTGAACCTTTTCCGTCAGCAATCCGAGTTGGTCTACGCCCGCGGAGCGGATTTCGTCCACGACGGCGACGACGTCGCCGTACTTGGCGCGCGCGTCGCTCTTGACGTAAACGGTCTTGTCCAGCTTGTTGGCGATCTGATCCTTGATCTGGCCGGTGATTTCTTCCTTCTTGATCTTGCTGTTGCCCATGTAGAGGCTGCCGTCGCGGGTGACCGCAACCACGATCGCGTCATCCTTGTCGGCGTCCTTCATGTCCCGGGCATTCTTCGCCGAGGCCATGTCGACCTGATGGGTCTTCTGCAACATGGGGGTGACCACCATGAAGATGATGAGCAGCACGAGCATGATGTCCGCCATCGGAATCACGTTCGGCGCTGCCATCTGCGGACCGGCTTGCGGCTTATAAGCCATAGATTTCCTTCTTCCGTGTTACTTCTTGGTCGCGCCGCGGCGCAGGATGAAGTAGTTGATCAGCTCCATGGAGGAGTTGTCCATCTCCACGTCGAAGGCTTCAACCTTGTTGGTGAAGTAGTTGTACGCCCAGACGGCGGGGACGGCCACGAGGAGACCGAATGCCGTGGTAACCAGCGCTTCAGCGATACCGCCGGCGACCGCAGAGAGACCCGTTGCCTTCTGGCTTTCAATGCCCTTAAACGCGTTCAAGATGCCGACGACCGTGCCGAACAGTCCGACGAACGGTGCCGTCGAACCGATGGTGGCGAGGGCCGAGAGGCCGCGCTTCATTTCCGCGTGCACGATGGCGACGGAGCGCTCCAGGCCGCGCTTCGCGGCTTCGATAACTTCCGCGTCGGAAACCTGCTGCGAAGCCGACTGGAATTCCGAAAGACCGGTGGCGACAACCTTGGCGATGTGGCTCTTCTTGTTGCGCTCGGCGATGGCGATTGCTTCGTCGAGTTTGCCGTCCTTGAGAGCGCCGGCAACTTGCTGCACGAACAAACGCGACTGCTTGCGCGCGTTGTTGTACATCAGGAAGCGGTCAATCATGACGCCGAACGAGTACACCGAAAGGATGAAGAGGATAACGACTACGACCTTGGCGAGGAGCCCCATGGAGGTCCACATGGAACGCAGATCCCATGAAGTTGCCTGCTCCTGCAGCCACACCGCGTAAATAAACAAAGTTGCTAACATTCGTTTGCTCCTTATTTCCGAGGGGCGCCGGGCGAGCCGGACCCACAAGTGAGTTAATTCGACTGCGGACTCAGACCGGCGCGCACGTCCCACGACACCCGCGCCGCCCTGTTGAACAACTTACTGTGCAAGCGAGAAAACCACGTCAATTTCGGTGTCCACTTCGACCGGATCGCCGTTCAGCAGCGTTGGCTGATAGCGCCACTGCCTGACAGCGTCCAGTGCGGACTGCACGAGGAGCGGATGCCCCGAAACCACCTGCAACTGTTCCACGGCGCCGTTCTTCCCGATGATGGCGTGGAGCCTTACCGTGCCGCTTATGCGGGTCTGGCGCGCAAGGGGCGGATAGAGAGGCGTAACTTTGTTGACCAGGCGCGCGGCCTGCACGTTACCGCCAACCGTCACACGCTTCAGCGCAGCTTTTGGAGGGGGAGGCGCGATTCCGGCGCCGCCGATCACGCCGCCGAGGACGCCGCCGGAAGAGCCGCCGGCAACACCGCCGGGAACGCCGCCAGCCATGCCACCCATGTCGGGCTCGGCTTCTTCTTTAATCTGTTTGAGTTCCTTTGGAATGGCCTTCGGCGCAACCAATTTGCCGGCATCCATCAAGTGCTGAACCGGCTTGTGAATCACCGTCACGGCGGGCGGTGGTGGCGGAGGAGGAGGCGGTGGAGGCGGTGCCAGTAGAATCGAAGACATCAGCGTCTTCGGCAGCGCTTCCGTATAAATCAGAGGAATCAGGATCAGAATGGCGAGGAACAGGACTTGAACGGCCATGGAAATAAAAACGGTCCAGGGCTTGTTCGTTTTCTTGTTCGTCGAAGTGGATACGACCATTTCTTCAAACATGGGTGATGACTACCTCCTCCCAGAAGTCGCGAGGCGCGGTTGCCCGCCCTCGTTGCCCCGGGGTCTGCTGCCGGCTGCGGTTCCGGTGCTTGCTACTCCGCCCTGCCCTCGCCAGTTGTTCCAGGCGACGACGAGCGGCGCGGCGATACCAAAACTGGAATACGTTCCTACCACGATTCCCACCACCAGGGCAAAAGCGAAGGCCCGAAGCACCTGGCCGCCCATCAGGAACAGGACAAGCACGGTGAGAAAAGTTAATCCGCTGGTCAGAATCGTTCGCGACAATGTCTGGTTGATTGACTTGTTGACAATGTCCGCGAAAGGCTCCTTGCGCAGCAAGCGGCTGTTTTCCCGGATGCGGTCAAAGATGACGATAGTATCGTTCATCGAATAACCAACCAGGGTAAGCAAAGCTGCGATGACCGTCAGCGAAATTTCAAATCCAAAAATCTTGAACAGACCCAGGGTAATCAGGACGTCATGGAAAACCGCCAAGACCGCCGCGGCTCCATAGACCCATTCGAACCGGAATGCAATATATACCAGCATGCCTGCCAAAGCATAGAGGGTAACTCGAATGGCCTGATTGCGCAGTTCGCCACCCACCTTGGCGCTGACGATTTCGGCGTTGCGAATGGCGAAAGGTGCCGGGGAGAAGCCATCTTTGAGCGCGGAAACCACGGCAGGCGTGACACCGTTAACCTTGGAGAGATCGTCCAAACTTGTGAGGACGCCGTTCATGTCTTTATCGCGATAGGCAAGGATGGTCCTTGCCAGTTGCTGATATTTGTCTCCCGCACCCAAGGAAAGCGCGAGCGGATCTTTCTCCGACAAGAATTTCGCCAGCGAAGTTGGCGTGGCCGCATTGAAGTCCTGCTTGCCGGTGCTGGAAACCCCATAGGTGGCATTCAGAGCGCTGAGCACCTTGCCCTTGGCTTCGTCGAGTGCCTGATCGCCTTCCCCAACCTGGGCCACGAAGATCAAGACTTCGTTGGAGTTCGGATTGGCGATGTCACTGATGCTTTGAATTTCGCTGTTGCCCAAACCCTGTGCCTTCAAACCGTTCCGAAGTTGTTCGACATCGGGCGCTTTGGCAAATCGTACGTCCACGTCGGTGCCACCCCGGAAATCAATGCCGTACTTCATGCCACCGCGGAAGAAAATAGACGCCCAGCCGATAACCAGCAAAGCACCGCTCAAGGCGAAGAAATACTTGGCCTTACCCATCCAGTCGAGATTGGGCTGCTTAAAGAGCTCGATCATGCCTTTTGCGCTTCCCTTCTTTAGACTCCACTATTCAGCTGTTTGTTCCCACTCCCCAAAAGATGGGGTAGTACCGGAACCTTAGGGCTGTACCTAGATACTCAACTCGGCCTGGCGATCCATCTTGGCCAAGTGGTATTGGAAAATCGTTTTCGAGATATAGATCGCGGTGAAGACGTTGGCGATCAAACCGACGGTCAGGGTGATGGCAAATCCCTTGATGGGGCCGGTCCCAAAGATGAACAGGAAGAAGGCCGACACCACGGTGGTTACGTGCGTGTCGATGATCGTCAGGAACGCTTTTGAGAAGCCCGCGTCAACCGCGGCGGCTGCCGATTTGCCGTTGCGCAGTTCTTCGCGGATGCGTTCGAAGACCAGAACGTTTGAGTCCACACCCATACCGATGGTCAGAATCACGCCCGCGATGCCCGGCAGGGTCAGCACGGCGCCAAACATGGCCAGCGCCGCCAGCAGAATAACCAGGTTGATGATCAACGCCAGCACTGCGTTCCCGCCTGACAATCGGTAGTAGAACACCATGAACACCATGACGACCACCAAGCTGAGAATGGAGGCTTGCACGCCATGGCGGATGGAATCGGCTCCGAGCGATGGGCCAACGGTGCGCTCTTCCAGGTATTTGATCGAGGCGGGGAGTGCGCCGGCGCGTAGGACCAGCGCGAGATCGTGCGCCTGCTCTTGGCTGAAGTTGCCATCGATCCGGCCCTGGTCTTCAATGCGGCTTTGAATCGTAGGTGCGGAGTAGACCTGATGCTCGAGGACGATGGCCATCTGACGGCCGCGATTTTGCTCGGTAAACGGACCGAAGCGCTTCGCGGCCTCGTTAGAAAGCACAAAGTTGATTTGCCATTGTCCGGGCATTTCGGTGTTGCGGTTTTCCGTGGCGCTGCGCAGATCGCGACCGGTGACTGCCGGCGGACGCTGCACTAGAAACCAGTTCTCGCTGGTATCGTTAGGATTCTGGCGAATGTGCGATTCCGGCCGTTCCTTCAGAAGTTCTGTTCCCGGCGGCAGAATCCCGCCATGCCGCGCCAACCCTTCCGATTGCGAAGGATAAGGGGTTGGATCGACCAGCAGCATCAATTCCAATTGGCCCCCCGCCTGAATTACCCCCTTAGCGCGCTCGGGATCGCCTTCGCCAGGGAGTTGCACCAGAATTTCGTTGTCCTTGCGTCCGTGCAGCTGAATTGTGGGTTCCGTCAAGCCCAGTGCGTTGATACGACGCTCGATGGTTTCGAGCGACTGGTTCATCGTGGTTTCCGTAGTCGCGGCAATGGCGCCGGGGCGCAACGTGAGCAGATATCCGTTTAGCTGGCCGGGCGCGGAACTCAAATCCCAGGTAGTTTCGTACTGCGGCTGGTGGATTACGTCGCGAAACTGCGAAGCCTGGTCGGAAGGAACATTGCGCACCACGATGTGTGTGTCGTCAGCGCGGCGCACTTCGTCGTAATGGATATTTTTGGATCGCAACTCCGTCGTCAGGCGATCCACCGTCTGGTCGGTCTCTTGCGCGATGGCTTCCTGCACCTGAACCTGGAGGATCAGGTGCGTGCCGCCCTGCAGGTCCAGACCGAGCTTAATCTGGTGCTCGAAGTTGGTCTTAAGGGCCGTGAGCGACGTGGGGAAGTCCGGATAGCCGATCACGGAATAGATGCACAACAGAATGACTGCGAGGATGAAAAGAGCTTTCCACTTCAGATTAGGGTTCATGGTTAAGAGATCAAGCGCGAGTTCAGGCGGCTCATGGAGTTATTTCGCATCGTCGGATGCCTCCACTTGAGCAATCGCTGCCCGCGCGATGCGGATTTTTACATTATCGGCGATCTTGAGAATCACGGTGTCGCCGTCCATGCCGTTGATGGTGCCGTAGATGCCCGCGGTGGTGATGACTTTATCGCCGTTCTTCACGGCCGCCAGCATCTCCTGCACTTTCTTGCGCTGCCGCTGCTGCGGCAGTATCACCAGGAAATACATGATTCCGAACATGAGGCCGAGAGGAATCAGAAAACCGCCAAACCCTCCCCCGATGCCGCCGCCTTGCCAGAAAAAAAGTGCTGCCAGATTCATGTTCCGAATTGTTCCATGCCTTTCCGAGTTTTTCCTGATTGGAGCCGTTGGCACAACCTGCGGCCCGCAGCGCCAACCGGAAGGAGAGAATACCATTCTCCAGCGGGTGAGTTCCCGCTTCCCTTCCCGCTCGATTCTCCTGCTGAGACTCGACCTGTGCGGGTTGCCGCGCCCTCGAACGCCTTACATGCGTCCCGGGCGGTTCGCTTCAGGCCGGGCCCGCCTCATAACGCGCGCGCAGCTCTGTTGCGAAATTTGCAAGTTGTCCAAAACTGATAGCCTCTCGGATTTGCCGCATTATGTCAAGGTAAAAGTGGACATTGTGGTGGGTTGCGAGGATGGCCGCGGTGATTTCTCCAGCGGCGAAGAGATGCCGAAGATACGCGCGCGTGTAGCGCTTGCACACCTCACAAGTGCAGTGCGGATCGATGGGGCGCTGGTCTTCCATGTAGCGCGCGTTCTTGATCAGGACGCGTCCTTCGCTGGTGTAGAGGCAGGCGTGGCGCGCCGCGCGCGTCGGCAGCACGCAATCCATCATGTCGATGCCGCGCGCGACGTAGTCGGCGATTTGCTCCGGCCGGCCGACGCCCATCAGGTAACGCGGGCGCTCCTTCGGCAGGAGCGCGGTCACTTCCGCGGTCATCTCACAAGTGGTTTCGTGCGGTTCGCCGACGGCGAGACCGCCGACGGCGTAGCCCGGGAAATCCAGTTCAAGAAGTTGCCGCGCGCTTTCGCGGCGCAAATCGGGGAACGTGGCGCCCTGCACGATGCCGAACTGCCACTGCGCGGGTTGGCCGTTTTGTTGCGCTTGTTGCAGGAAATATTGGCGCGCGCGCCTGGCCCAGTCCGTCGTACGCTTCAGCGCGGCCTCGGCGATATTTCGCGGCGCCGGGGTCTCAATGCACTCGTCGAGAACCATCGCGATGTCGGAGCCGAGCGCGAGCTGAATTTCCGCCGCTTTTTCGGGCGTGAGCAGATGCTCCGAGCCGTCAAGGTGCGAGCGGAAGCGCACACCTTCGTCGGTGATCTTCCGTAATTCCGATAAGCTGAAAACCTGGTAGCCGCCGGAATCGGTGAGAATCGCGCCGTTCCACGACATGAATTTGTGCAGGCCACCGAGTTTGCGAATGAGCGTGTGGCCCGGCCGCAAATACAAATGATAAGTGTTCGCAAGAATGATTTTCGCGCCGAGAGTCTCCAGCGCTTCCTGCGTCAGGCCTTTCACCGTTGCCGCCGTGCCCACGGGCATGAAGACTGGGGTTTCAATCACTCCGTGCGGGGTTATTAACTGCCCGCGGCGCGCACCGGTTGGATCATTTTGTAAAACTTCGAACGAAAAATTCACCTTTCCAGTGTATCAGGAGAAGGCGAACGCGATTCCCACGCGGAGAACGAGATAAACGAGAAACACTCCGAATACGATGCTGTAAGCTTTGCCACCCTGGAGTTTTTTCGGAGATATGGCGGCAAAACCGATGGAAAGAAGGACCAGCTTCCAGAGTTCGAGCAGATCAAGATTCTTACAAAGAGCCACGAGCCATTTCGACGCGTCGTCCGACAGAAGTGCCGCCACGTTGGTGGCGATGGGATTGTCCAGGTCGAACATTCCCACCGGCTTCAGGAACAGCACCGTGATAAAGAGAATCGTGCCTATTACGGAGGCAGGGGCAACGGCGTGCGAGACGATTGCGAGGGCCGTCCTATAGTTTGATCCTGCGCCGGCCATGATGCTGAACGCGCCCCACAAAACTAGCGCGATCACCAGGATGCCGCAGATCGGGAGCACCAGCCCAAATACGTAGGCGAATACGGGCGAGTATTTCGCGCTTATTTCTACCTGCCGCTCCTTTGCTTCCGCGGAAAGCTGCGCGGCTCTCGGGCTCTTCTCTATCTGCTGAGAAATGTAGTCGCGCCAGCTGAAGTGGCTGTTCAGCGCGATTACGGCGGCAAGGCTCATCAGGAGAATCAGGGCCATGGGCAGCAGCCAATTGGGTTTGCGCACAATGTCTTCAAAGGTTGGTTTGGGAGAAAAAAATGTGCCGATGATGCGGCCAAACGGAGAGATTCCAGCCTGCGGCTCCGCCACAGGAGAGGGAACAGTAGCCATCGAGGACTCCTCCACCACAAAGATGATAAGAATTATTGCTGAGAGTGATACGCGGGACCTCTACGGAAAATATCACAGTTGGCCCGGCGCCGGTATCTCTGGAACGGCCGCCGACAGATCCCTGGTGTATTCCCCTTCCGGCCGTTCAGTCACCGGCCGCGCCGTTGGCAAATCCACAAAAAGTCGGCGCACATCGAGCAAAGGATTCACGATGCCATGATGATTGCGGCGCCCAACATTTCGCTAGAAATCTGAACACAGTTTCGTACACTTCACTCGTGGCATTGCACACTCAGTTCGGTCAAGGCAATTTGGACAACCGCGAATGGAGAATCTGCACTCTCCCCACACCAAGAAACCTGAAGATGCAATGGAGGATCTGGGCCAAGTTTGTTGTCCTACTTGTGTTCGCTGGGATCTGGTCCTCCGTATTTGGAGAGTACATAGAAGTGTCTTACAGGGTTTTGCGAAGCATGGCAGCCACTCTGTTCATTGCGAGCCTTTTCGCACTGCTTCTACTTTTGATTTTCTACGCACTCTTCCGTGGCAACATTTCGGATTATTCACTTTTGAAGCGAGGGAAATGCATCGTCGGCAAGGTAATCTCACAAAGAAAAATCAGGGGAAGGCGTGGATCGCGCAGCGAAATCTGTTACTCATTTCCTGTTGGCCCCGGGAAGCCCATGACCGGGCGCGGAATCGATTTGACTGACTGCTATATGAAAGACACGCCGGTCCTAGTATTTTTCGACCCGGTGGATATCTCGAAACATGTTGCGTACTGCTGCACGGATTGGATAGTGCGCCTCGAAGATGGCACACTCCTGGAACCTTAGATAGTTCTGAGTCCGTCACACCTCTAGCCCGCCCAGGCCGTTCCCAATAGTAAACTGAAAGGCTCGATGGCTACCGCGGTCACACACCGGGTTGACTGGTCGCTGCTGTGGCAGCAGCGCGGATTCCGGTATTTTTTCGCGGCGATGTTCGTTTCGCTGTTCGGCAGCGGGATGAATTTCATCGGCGTCAGCTGGTACATCATGTCGGCCACGCATTCGACGGTGGCCGTCAGTTGGCAGGTTATTGTCGTCACTTTGCCCGGGCTGGTCGTGCCCTTTCTTGGAGGCGTGCTGATCGACCGCCTCGACCGCCGCTATCTTGGCGTGCTGCTGGATCTTTCGCGCGGGCTTGCGGTGCTGGCCATCGCTTACATCGCCTGGCGCGGGCACCTGCACATCTGGCATCTCTACCTGATGACGCTGCTCACTGGCACCGGGTCCGCCGTGTACTGGTCCAACGTGAACGCGCTGGTGCAGGAAGTGGTGCCGCCCAGTCAGTTCACCGGCGCCAACGCGTCGGTCCTTGTGGGCGTACAGAGCGGCATGCTCCTTGCCGGCACCTTCGTTGGATTTTTCTACGACAACATGGACATCGCCGGGATCCTGCTGATCGACGGGCTCACGTATTTTGTCTCCGCGTATTGCCTGTACCGGCTGCGCAGCGGCTACGTCTCGCCGCGCGATCACCGCCAGTATCCGCGGGAATACTCCGAATCCGCGAACGCAACGTCGCATGCGCTCGGCAGCGGCGAAAATCCAGAAATCGCGGAAGCGGGAACTTCGCTGGCGATTTATGCCGCCGATATGAAAGCGGGAATCGGTTATTTGCGCAGCCAGCCGGTGGTGTTGGCGCTGGGCGTGACGCACGCGATCCTGATGGCCAGCGTGGTCAGCGGCAACGTGGTGGTCGTTGCCCTGGCCAATGATGTGCTGCATTCCGGCTCGCGCGGATTTGGTTTCATCGAAGCTGGCTGGGCCATTGGCGCGATAGCCGGCGGCCTGATCACCAGCCAGTTGCCGCAGAAAGTGCGCCTGCCGCTCTACGTCGCCGTAATGGCCGGACTGGCGCTGGGGCACGTTGCGGTGCCGTTCGTCACGTTCCTGCTGGGCGCGGCAATCCTGCAGGGGTGCTTCGGATTTTTCCGCGCGCTTGGCGGCATCGTCGCGCAATCTTCGCTGATGTCCATCGTGCCGCGGCATTTCATGGGACGAACGCAATCCGCGTTCGCCATCATCGCCACCATCCTGCAGCTGGCGATGAGTTTTTCGCTTGGCTGGCTCGCTCAACGCTTCAGCATTGCCACCGGGTTTTTCCTTCTCGCCCTGATGTACGCGGGCGCCACACTCTCCGCCTCACGCGCCCGCGCCCTCTTGCGCTAAGCTTTTGCGTTACCGCTTTGTGCCAAGGAGCTGCGCAGATGCCATCGCTTTACATTGTCCTCGAGAGAGAAATCCCCAATACTGACGCTTATGTAGACGGAAGTTCCCTATCGAAAAACAGTACGGTGCTGGAGTCGATGGCCAAGAAATTGGAAGTAGCTACGCTCATGAGCTTCTTCAGCGCCTCGAGGGACGAACTTGCTTCTTTGATGGACGAAGGGGCGCTGGATGCCGCCATGAATGATTCAAAATGTAACGAAAAATGGTTCACGGCAGAGGAGGGGCTCAAGACAGTTCACGCGCTCTTGAAAAGCACTGCCGAGTCTTCGCTAGGCGATCGGGATCGTATAACAGCAGAATTGCTAGAGTTCGCCAACGTGCTGGAAATGGCGAAGGCAAAAGGCATTGGCTGGCATCTTGCCGTTGATTACTGATCGCGTGCACACATCAACGGAGGTTTAGATGGAAATTCAAACTATCAAACCTTTTCTCCACTATTTCGGGAATGTGCGCGAACGCACTATGCGCGTGGCCCGCTGCATTCCGGCCGACAAGCTGGACTGGTCCTACGCGCCAGGAAAATTCACGC
>Ga0210383_10001394_pt1 | contig 22030 bp, 14 predicted proteins | sample IncBWC14OmetaG_FD_160072 | JGI IMG/M metagenome (GOLD analysis project Ga0210383, IMG submission 160072) | Forest soil microbial communities from Barre Woods Harvard Forest LTER site, Petersham, Massachusetts, United States - Inc-BW-C-14-O ... | reverse complement strand
AAGCCGTGGGAACGAGGAACCTGCCATGATCATTCGACAATTCAAGTACGCCCTCCGCTTGCTCGGAATCGCCGCTGCGTTCGCGCTGGCGGTCGCGCTGGCCTGCGCTCTCGCGGGATGCAGCTCAGATCGCAAGGCCAGTGAGCTCACGTCCTATTCCTCGCAGGCATCGAAATCGGCCACGCCTCAGCTCTTTAACATTCCGCAGGACCAGGTGTCGCACGTGCAGGTCGTCACGATCGAGCCGACGAAGCTCACGCGGACGCTGCGCCTAACGGGAGCGGTGGCTTACAACGCGTTCAAGACCACGCCGGTAATCACGCAGGTGGGCGGTCCGGTGAGCCGCATTCTGGTGGTGCCCGGCGACCACGTGCGCGAAGGTCAGCCGATGCTCGAAGTATCCAGCCCCGATTATTCGCTGCTGCTGGCCACTTATTTGAAAGCCAACGACACCTTCCGCGTGGCGGACAAAAATTACGATCGCGCGAAGGATCTATACGAGCACAACGCCATCGCCGAGCGCGATTTGCTACAGGCCGAATCGGATCGCAATCAGGCGCAGGCGGACCTGAACGCGTCCCAACAGGGCATGAAAATTCTGGGAATCAAGGATCCGGAAAATCTGGCCAAGTCGGCGGCCTCGGCACAGATTCCCGTGATCGCGCCAATGAGCGGCCAGGTGGTTGAGCGGCTGGTGTCGCCCGGCCAGGTGATGCAGGCGGGGCAGACGCAGGCTTTCACGATTTCCGACATGAGCACGGTGTGGGTGCTCGCCAACGTCTATCAGGGCGATCTGGCGTTTGTGAAGTCGGGCGACGACGTGGTGGTGCAGACGGATGCGTATCCGGACACTTTCCACGGGAAAATTTCGTACGTCTCGGCTGCACTGGACCCCAATACCCGGACGTTGCAGGCGCGCATCGTGGTTGATAACCCCGGCGAAAAACTGAAGCGCGACATGTATTGCACGGTGAGCGTGACCGCGGGCGTTATCCAGAACGCGATCAGCGTGCCGGACGCCTCCGTGCTGCGCGACGACGAAAACCAGCCGTTCGTCTACGTGGCGGCGTCCTCGAATCAATTCGGCCGGCGCGCGGTTGACATCGGCGACAGCCAGGGCGGCCAGACGCAGATTCTGAAGGGGCTTTCCGTGGGCGACAAAGTGGTGGGCAACGGCAGCTTGTTCCTGCAGTTCGCGAATTCGTTTCAACAATAAGGACGGAGCCTAAGAAAAATGATTCATCGCGTCGTCCAATTCGCGCTGCGCCAGCGGTTTCTGGTTTTGATCCTCACGGCATTCATCGCCGTCGGTGGAGGGGTTTCGTTCCAGCGCATGCCGGTGGACGCCTACCCGGATCTTTCGCCGCCGATGGTGGAAATCATCACCCAGTGGCCGGGCCACGCCGCGGAGGAAATCGAGCGGCTTGTCACCCTTCCGACTGAAATCGAAATGAACGGCGTGCCGAAGCTGGACGTGCAGCGCTCGATTTCGCTTTACGGCCTGTCGGACATCATTCTCACGTTCAATGAAGACACGGATAATTATTTTGCGCGGCAACTCGTATTCCAGCGGTTGAGCGAAGTGACGTATCCAACCGGGGTGACGCCGACACTCGCGCCGCTCTCGAGCCCTTCGGGCCTCGTCTATCGCTACGTGCTGCAAAGCCCAGACCGCACGCCGCAGGAACTTAAGACGTTTGAAGACTGGGTAATCGAGCGCGAATACAAGCAGGTGCCGGGCGTCGCGGATGATTCCGGCTTCGGCGGCACGGTAATGCAATACCAGGTGCTGCTCGATCCCGCGCGGCTCTATGGTTATCACATTCCTGTGCCGCAAGTGATTCAGCAGCTTTCGGTCAACAACGCGAACACCGGCGGAGGGTTTTATTCGCAGGGCGGCCAGTTCTACTACGTGCGCGGATTGGGTCTGCTGCGCGACGAGAAGGACATCGGCAATGTGATCGTGGGATCGCAGAATGGTGTGCCGGTGCGCATTCGCGATATCGGCGACGTGACCATCGGCAACGCACCGCGCCTAGGCGAATTCGGCTTCAACAAGAGCGACGACTCGGTGGAAGGCGTCATCCTGATGCTCACCGGCGAGCAGACGCAGAACGTCCTGAAAGGCGTCGAAGCGAAAACCAAGGAGCTGAACGAAAGCATCCTGCCGCCGGACGTGAAAGTCGTGCCGTTCTACGATCGCAGCGATCTGGTGCGCGTGACCACGGACACCGTGGAAGGCAATTTGATGCGCGGGATGATTCTGGTCCTGATCGTGCTGATTTTCTTCCTGGTCAGCGGCCGCGCGGCGGTGATCGTTGCGTTAACGATTCCGGTTGCGCTGCTTTTCTCGTTTATTTTCCTGCACGCGCGCGGCGTAGCCGCCAATCTGCTTTCGATCGGCGCCATTGATTTCGGAATCATCATTGATGGCACGCTGGTGATGGTCGAAAACATTTTCCGCGAGCTCGGCCTTCGCGAAGGCACGGAATACAATCTGAACGAAGTAATCCTGGCCGCAGCAAAGGACGTGGACCGGCCGATTTTTTATTCCGTCGCCGTCATCATCGCCGGATATATTCCTATTTACGCGCTCAGCGGGCCTTCGGGGAAGCTGTTCCATCCGATGGCGGACACCATGTCCATCGCGCTGGTCGGGGCGCTGATCCTGACTCTGACGTTCGTGCCCGTGATGTGCTCTTACCTCTTCCGCAAGGGCGTGCACGAGGCGGTGAACCGGCCTTTCGAGTGGATTCGCGGGAAATATGCCGCGCAGCTCGACCGCTGCCTCGATCGTCCGAAAACGACGATTCTGGTGGCGCTCGCGATTTTCGCCGCGACGATGCTGCTGATTCCGTTTATCGGAGGCGAGTTCATGCCGCACCTCGATGAAGGCGCGCTATGGGTTCGCGCGACCATGCCGTACACGATTTCCTACGAGGAGGCGGCCAAGTTCAGCCCGCAAGTGCGAAATATTCTGATGCGGTATCCGATGGTCACCGACGTGGGCTCCGAACTAGGCCGCCCCGATGACGGCACGGACTCCACCGGCTTCTTCAACGACGAATTTTACGTGGGCCTGAAACCCTATGGCGATGCGACGTGGAAGAAAGGTCCGATCCACAACAAAGCCGAATTGACGGCCGATCTGCAGAAGCAGCTCGACGCCTTCCCCGGCGTGATTTTCAATTTCACGCAGCCCGCCGAGGATGCCGTGGACGAAGCGCTCACCGGCCTGAAAAGTTCGCTGGCCGTGAAAATCTACGGCCCCGATCTCAACGTTCTGCAGGACAAGGCTCTGGAGATCAAGCGGCGGCTCTCGCAGGTTCCCGGTTTCAGCGAGCTCACGGTGGTGCGCGAGCTTGGGCAGCCGACGCTGTTGATTGATACCGACCGCGACAAGATCGCGCGCTACGGCATCAACGTGGCCGACGTCGAAGCCGTGGTGCAAGCTGCTGTCGGCGGGCAAGCGGCGACGCAAGTGATTCAAGGCGAGAAATTATTTGATCTCGTGGTGCGCATGAAGCCGGAGTTCCGCGAAAACGCCATGGCGATCGGCAACCTGCTGGTCGGCACGCCCGCAGGCCAGCAGATTCCGCTGCGCGAGCTTGCCGACATTCGCGAAGCGAGCGGTGCGTCATTCATCTATCGCGAGAACAACTCGCGCTACATCGGCGTGCAGTACAGCGTCGAGGGGCGCGACTTGCAGAGCGCCGTCACCGAGGGCCAGCGCGCCATCGCGGACGTTCAAAAATCGCTGCCGGCGAGTTACCGGCTGACGTGGGGCGGCGAGTACAGCGAATTCCTGGAAGCGAAGCATCAGCTGGAGGTCATCGGGCCGCTGGCGCTGCTGCTGATTTTCATGATTCTGTTCGCGCTCTACGGCAATTTCAAATTCCCGATGGCGATTGCGCTCGGCGTGGTAATCACCGAACCCGTCGGCGCGCTGATCGCGCTGAAGCTCACGGGAACACCGTTCAGCGTGTCGTCCATACTCGGGCTACTTGCGCTGATGGGAGTTTCGGTTGAGACGGCCGTGATCCTGGTGTCATTCATCAACAAGCTGCGCCAGGAAGGCAGAGATATTCGCACGGCCACGCGCGAGGCAGCCCTGATGCGATTGCGCCCGATCATGATGACGGCGCTCGTCGCCTGCCTGGGCCTGCTGCCCGCCGCACTTTCGACGGGCATCGGCTCGGATACGCAGAAGCCTTTCGCGATTGTGATCGTGGCGGGTCTGATCTCGCGGCTTTGCATCGCGATCTTCGTGGATCCGGTGCTCTACCGCGCAGTAGCTCGCGAAGGCGACGTATTGCAGGTTTGATTCCTGTTGCTGACGAAGCCAGAAGCACTCTCTACTCCGCGCACGGAACTTGTGTGGGAATCCGACCAACCAGAAGTTAGCCAGTTTTGAGTACGTCTGCAGAATTGGCAATACAGAAACTTTGAATTGCTCTAGTTTGCTTTGATATTGTGCGTGAACTTACGCAGAAGAAATTCCTGTACCAGCCCGTTGACCATGCGGCCGCCGGTGGTGATAAGAGCGTTGCCGAACACCAGCTTGACGCCACGATTGCTCGCCGGATAGTAGAGATTCGCGATGGCGCCCGATGCCAGGTCGCCGCCGACGCTCGAATAATTCGGCTGCCAGCGCCCGTTATCTCCCTTGCAGATGAAGGGGGCGGAGAGCGCGTGGAGAACGCGCGATTTCGTTGTGCCCGTGCCCTGGTAGAAGTAGCGCGGGTCCTGATGCAGGAGCGACGGCAGGACCGCGCCGCCGATCATAATGTCGGTAAATCCATCAGCATAGGCGGCGCCGAAACGCTCGCCATATCCCTTCGCACCCTGAACATAATTGGGGGTGTCGGCCGCCTGATTAATGCCGGCGAGCATGCCGACGCCGAAGAAGGTAACGGGATCAACGGAAGTCTTGAGGGCGAGCTGGAACTTCAGCTTCGAGGTGAGCGGCGCTGCGTTGTGATCATATGCAACGTAGAAGTTGGGGATGACGCCAAGAACGCGCTGCGTCTCCTCCATCCTGACCTGTTCGATGGCGACCTGATCGGAACTAACCGCTTTCACCGTAGTTACCACGGTTGCGATCTCGAGGTTGACGGCTGGCAGGTCCTGGACCTGGCCTGGCTGGAGGATGATGTCGGGCGAGGTCCAGTCTGCGAATCCATTGGCTGTGACGACGATGTGATAGGTTACTCCCGGATTGAGATTCTTCAGCTGGAAGTACCCGCTGTCGTTCGCCACGACGGTGGGGTGATCGCTGACGGAAGGGCCATCAAGAGCGATGGTGGCGCCAGGGACGGCATCACCGTTTACATCCATCACGGTGCCGGTGATGGTTCCCGCCTGCGGATCGGGCGAGGAAATCTGCTGAGTATTCCCCGCCGCGAGCGCAGGGAGCTCGGTTTGCGGAGGTGGCGTCGCAGGAGAATCTGCGGCCATCCCAGGCAGGGCCGCAGCTCCACACATAACTGCCAGAGTCGCGGTTCTCAGCCATGATTGAAACATCAGACTTCTCCCAATGCGAGTGTTGGCACTATCGCCAGAATACTCTAACGAACGGGGCCTATTATGTCGATGCGGCAACAGGACCAATGGTTTGAAAGAGATACCTGTCCAAAGGGGTTAGCTGGTCCCATGGGAGGCTCCCGCAGGGTTGTCCCAAGAGCTATACGTCCGGTTATCCGACCAATTGGGAATCAGGCACGGGCAATCCTATAATTGTCCGCTACCATGAAGTCAGGGTAGAATGTGTTCGCCGTGTTCCTCGAGCCGCGCATGACGAAACGAATTGCCAAACGACTGCTGACGGTCGCGGCCATTCTGGCGCTGGCTGCGCTCTCGACGCATGCGGTCAGCCACTGGCACGACCACGCCTACGACGAGGATCATTGCCAGGTCTGCCACGTTGGGCACGCGGCTATTCCACAAGCGCCCGCACAAGTGGCCGTGCAGGTGGCGGCTCCGATTGCGAGAATCACGCTCGCTGAGGAATTTGCGCCCAATCTTGAGTTCGTTTACACCCTCAGTATTCCGCGAGCCCCTCCGGCTTAAGCGCGTTCTCCCAAGATAAATAATCGTCTCCCAGCACGCGGCGCCTGTCGCGCGGCGCGTGCGGATTTCCACATTCATTCTTAGCCACAGCGCAGGGATGCGCTGCGGCCGCATTCATACAGGGAGAAAAATAATGAGATTCATAAGCGCTTCATGCGGAGTCGTCTTTGTCGTTTTATGCTTCCTCGCAGCCGGACTAGTCGCCCGGGCCCAGAACGGCAACTCAACGAACGTAACGGGAACCGTTACAGATCCCACTGGCGCCGTAATTCCAGGCGCGACCGTCACAATTCACAACCCAGTCAGCGGATTTGATCGGGCCGCGAGTACGGACGCTTCCGGCGATTTCAGCATCCCGAATGTGCCGTTCAACCCCTATCACATGACGGTGACGGCGACCGGATTTGCTAACTATGCGCAGGACGTTGACGTGCGGTCCTCGGTGCCGCTCAATGTGAAGATTAGCCTCCAACTCGCCGGGGCGACCAGCACGGTGACGGTCGAAGCCGCGGGCGACCTGCTGGAAACCGATTCGACTTTCCACACCGACGTAGACCGCTCACTGTTTGACAGGCTGCCACTCGAAAGTGCGTCTTCTTCGCTGAGCTCGCTCGTGACGCTCTCATCGCCCGGGGTCGCCGCCGATTCGAACGGCCTGTTTCACGGCCTCGGCGACCACGCGGAAAACTCGTTTTCGATCGATGGCCAACCGATTACAGACCAGCAGAGCAAGGTGTTCTCCAATCAGGTTCCCGTGGACGCCATTCAATCCATGGAAGTCATTTCCGGCGCGCCGCCAGCCGAATATGGCGACAAGACCAGCCTGGTGATTGACGTGACCACGCGCTCCGGGCAGGGCATGACTACGCCCCACGGCAGTGTGACGGCTGATTACGGCTCCTTCGGTTCCGTCAATGGCGGCTTCAATCTCGGCTATGGCGGCCAAGAGTGGGGAAACTTCATTTCCGCCAGTGGATTGAACAGCGGCCGCTTTCTCGATCCACCGGAATTCACGGTGTTCCACGACAAGGGCAACCAAGAAAACGTTTTCGACCGTTTCGACTATCAACTCGCGACCGCCGACTCGGTGCATCTTAATTTCCAATACACACGTTCCTGGTTTCAGACGCCGAATTCATTTGATGGCGAGTTCGCGACTCCCTGGAACGGGATCGTGGTTGATAACGGAGGACTGGATCCGCTTGGCAACATCGTCGGCTCCACGGACCAGCGCTCACAGATTCAAACCTATAACATCGCGCCCTCGTGGACTCACCTATTTAATTCATCCACGGTCCTAACCGTCGGCGGTTTCGTGCGCCACGATCAATACAACTACTATCCTAGCGACAATCCATTCGCAGACCTCGGACCGTCAAATCTCCAGCAGGAGACCTTGGCTCAAAACCGGACGCTCACGAACGCGGGCGCCCGCGCTGTGCTTTCCTACGTGAAAGGCATTCACAACATCAAGGCCGGGGTAGTGTACGAGCAGACGTTTCTCCGCGAGCACGACAATTTCGGGATCGTTGATCCCACGCTAAACGCGGTCTGTCTCAACGCGGACGGAAGCCCGGACACGAGCCCGTCCCTGACGGACCCAACTGCGTGCGGCGGAGCGGCAAATCCGGGTGGCATAGAGAACCCCAATTTCCTGCCGCTTCTGGGCTGCTACGACTTGACCAGAACTGCGGCACTCCCGGTTTCGGACGGCTGCCCGGCCGGGCTCGTGAACAGCACGCTGTTCCATTTCTTCGGGCACACGGACGTCAAACAGCTCGCAATGTATGTCGAGGACATGATCACCAAAGGAAACTGGAGCTTCAACCTCGGCATTCGCGGCGACATTTATAACGGGCTTACAAAAGCTACGCAGGCCGAGCCTCGTATTGGCGTAGCCTACAACATCAAGCAGAGCAACACGGTGCTTCGCGTTTCGTATGCACGGACCCTAGAAAGCCCCTTCAACGAAAACCTGGTGCTATCCAGCGTTGGATGCGCAACTCCTGCTGTCGCTGCGCTTTTTTTCGCCGCGGGGGAAGGCTGCGCAACTCCTTCGGGTGAACTCTCAAACTCTGCCACTCCGCTCGCTCCCGGTTTTCGCAACGAATTCCATGCCGGGCTGCAGCAGGCGTTCGGAAAGTATCTGGTCGTGGACGGCGAGTACATCTGGAAATACACGCACAACGGTTACGACTTCAGTGTTCTCGGAGCCACTCCGGTTACGTTTCCAATCGAATGGAACAACTCAAAGATTCCCGGTTGGGCCCTCCGAGCGAGTGTTCCGAACCTCCACGGGTTTACGGCTCAAGTCGTGATGTCCAGTGTCGCCGCCGTCTTTTACACGCCGCAAATCGGTGGCGTCGGCGCCACGCCGCCGGTGCCGGGGAGCTTCTCACCGTTCCGCATTGACCACGACGAAAAATTCAACCAGACCACACACTTTCAGTACGAATTCTGGAAGCGCGGCCCGTGGTTCGCCTTCAACTGGAGGTACGACACCGGCCTAGTTGCAGGCCCCGTTCCCTGCGCCGGTGGCAACTGTGCCAACGGCCCGCTCGGAACTAGTGGATTTGGCGGCAACGACATCGTGGACGCCTCTGGCCTCACCCCCGACCAGCAATTCCAAGCCGGTCTGTTTTGCGGTTCGGTTCGCGCAACCCCCACGACGCCCATCAGCCCGAATTCCACATGTCTGGCGTCGCAATATGGTTCCACGTTGTTGAAGATTCCGGCTCCGGATACCGAGGATGACAATACGAATCCGCCGCGTGTCCTGCCGCACACTCTGTTCGACCTGGCTGTGGGTGACGACGATCTCTTCCACGGCGATCGGTACAAATGGAGTGCCCGCGTTACCGTGATCAACCTTGCGAATCGGTACACGCCTTACAACTTCCTCTCGACGTTCAGCGGCACGCACTACGTAACGCCGCGCGCGATAACGGGAGAAATCGGCTTTCACTTCTAAGCCACACTCGCGGGAGGGAGTCCCGGTCGCCTTTAGCCGGGCTCCTTTTCGTGTGGTTCGCAACGCCCTGGTTCGCACACGGAGGTTCCGCATGAAGATGGCCACTGAGGCAGTGCCAGAAGTCCGGACGCGAGCAGCAGAAGCAACAAGGCGGAAAGGGCGCGCGGCCCAGCCATCAATAGCTCAAACTCTCGCTACTTTTAGCGAAGGGATCAACTCATGCCGAACATGACACCAGCCCGCGTACGCAAGATTCGAAAGGCCCTCGGATTCTCGCAGGAAGATTTCGCGCACATTCTGTGGATCACGTGGACAACCGTGAACCGATGGGAATCAGGGGCAGCCGTTCCTCGAGGTTTACATCTTCGAATTCTGCAGTTGCTGGACCATCGGCTGGCGACGCAATCCTTTCGCGCCACTCTTCGAGATCCGCGCGCCGGGGATCCAATGTTCCTGCTCTTCCGGCTCCTCGAACCCGTTTATCAGGATCGCGGCGCCCGCGATTGAATCGAGCGCCGTCCGAATCTTTTAATCGCGCGGCCGCATGCACTTCTCGGTGCCGTAGGCCCTCTGTAACAGTCGCTTCCTTATCGGACCGGGCGCGGCCAGGCGCAGCCGCGCCAAACTTCAGTTGATAAAAGTTCACAGATAGCTCTTGACAACCATTTTCAACTGGACTAACCTCCGGCTTCAGTTGATAATCATTTTCAACTGAGAAAACGTGAAATTCTAGTTTGCAAATCTCGAAGACACAAGGGCCGAACTTGCTTCCGGGCAGATCTATCTTCATTTAGGGATTCAAGCAGTATCGGCACATGGATGTGGTGATTGACGCCAATAGCGCCCTGGTGGTGGACGCGGCGCTCGAAATCGGCGAGAAGACCGAAACCGTCGGCCGCAAAGTTCAATTTCTAGTCGAGGCCATGTGAAATGACGTCCGGTTCAAGTTCCAGTGCAAGCCAACTGTCTCCGTCGCGCGTCTTGTCCCGCTTCCTGATCGCAATTGCTCTGGCGGGAATTGCTTTCCTTCTGACACCTGGGCGTGCGGCGTCGCAAGAACCGCCGTACTTCGTCGCTTACTCGCACGCGATGGAGGAGCCCGGCAATCTCGAATTCACGATGAGGAATACAGCCGCGAATCCTCGATTCGGGAATCCATTCGGCAGTGCGACGGTCGAATTCGAATTCGGCACCACCGCTTGGTGGACCACTGAGTTCTACCTGAGCGGCCAGGCCACGGTAAATGACAGTACGGTATTCAATGGCTTTCGCATTGAGAACCGTTTCCGGCCATTGCTTCACGAGCACTTCATCAATCCCGTCCTGTACGTCGAATACGAAAATGTCAATGAAGCGGACCGCAGCATTCTGGAGGTCGTGGGACATGACGGCGTCCAGAACTACATCGTGCCCAATCGAATCCAGCGGGCGGAGACGGAGCGCTCGCTCGAGACGAAGCTGATCCTTTCGAGCAACATCCATGGCTGGAACATTTCAGAGAACTTCATCGCCGAGAAGGCTCTGAACGAAGGGGAACCCGCAGAGTTCGGCTACGCCATCGGAATCAGCCGCCCCTTAGCGTTGGCCGCCAGCCCTCGCCCGTGCGCCTTCTGCCGGGAGAATTTCACCGGCGCTCTCGAAATTTACGGAGGGTTGGGCGACACGAACGGTTTCGGCTGGCGAGCGACGTCTCAATATATCGGCCCGGTTATCGCGTACGCAATTCCTCACGGCCCCACAATCGCCTTCTCTCCGAATATTGGCCTCAACGACAACAGCCTGGGCGTTCTGTACCGGTTCAGCGTGTCGTACGAGGTCCAGCAGATTTTCGGACGACTTCACAGGTAAATGCCGATGAAACCACACCCGATCCCGAATATTGCCGGCCGCGCAACCTGTCTCCTCGTGGGGCTGCTAGTCGTGGTCTTGTGCGCCGCCGCCGGTGGCGCATGGCCCGCGGGAGTGCCGGAATCCTATCGCCAAAAGGTGAACCCCTACGCCGGCCAGGCCGACGCGATCGCCGCAGGGGGCCGGCTGTTCTCCGCACACTGCGCGCAATGCCACCAGCCGGACGCGCTCGGCAAGGGCAAAAGACCGAGCCTGCGCAGCAATCTGGTGCAACACGCCAGCGACGGCGAAATCTTCTGGCTGCTGCGCAACGGCATTCTGGCTCACGGAATGCCGTCGTGGAGCATGGTGCCCGAACCTTCGCGCTGGCAGATCATCGCGTACCTCAAGAGCCTAGGCCCAATCGACGCACCGGTGCGGGCAAACAGCACGCAATCGGACTCACGCCACCCATCCGCTTCGGAACAAGGAAAATCAAAATGAAATCCCGGACAATTGCCAAACAAGAGTTTGCGCATTTAATGCGCGTCCTGCTCGCAGTTTGCGTCTCTGGAGGTCTGTGGCTCGCGGGTTGCTCATCTGGCGAGGCCCCTCCACCCGTTCTGGAGCCGGAGGGCGCGCCGGCGGACCAGAATATTGGCGAGCGCTTGTTCGTCGAAACGCGTTTTGCGGAATATTTCGCAGCCAATATGACCGACATCAACGCCCCGCTGTCCGTCGGCGATCCGGTGGTCAGCCAGGTTCAGAATGTCTACACCGGTCCAATGCCCGGCCCGTTTGCGGGCCAATCCATCAACTGTCGCTCGTGCCATTTCGTCGTTGAATTTCAAGGCGTCCCAGGAGCGGGCAATCGCACCTATTCGGATTTCACCACGCGCAGCCCGCTTCCGCTCGCGATGAATGGCTTCACCACCACGCCGCGCAATTCCATGCAAATGGTCGGCTCTCTTCAACCGCGCTCGGTGCCCACATTCCTCCATTTCGACGGCCAGTTCAGCGATCCTGCCGATCTCGTCGAGGAGACCCTCACGGGACGCAATTTTGGTTGGGGGCCCACGCAATATCAGCAGGCAATCGCTCACATCGCGGATGTGATTCGCAACGACAACGGGATGAACACCCCGGCGAGCGAGTACGGCTGCAATTTTTCCTACCGGGCGATCTTTCTGGGCACGAATGCTTCGATTCCCGCGATCTGCCGGTTGCCCTCGCAGTACCTCATGGACGTGACGACAGCCTCCAATCAGCAGATTGTGGACAATATTTCGCAGCTCATCGCCCAGTACATGCGTGGCCTGCTGTTTAAGCAGGACGAGAACGGCAACTATTACGCGTCGCCTTACGACGTTTTCCTTCGCATCAATCATTTGCCGACGCAGCCGACGGGCGGCCAGTCACCTCAACAGTACAGTCAGCACCTTTACCAGGCGTTGCTGTCGCTTTCAAATCCGACCTGGGTTGACGGCACTTACGGCAAATTCCAATACCATGCACAGCCGTTCGCTTTCGGCACCACGGAGCTGGCCGGCCTGGAAATCTTCCTGAAAGCCTCCGCGGCCGCGACGGATGGATCGCAGCACGCCGGGAATTGTGCCTCCTGCCATGTCGCGCCCAATTTCAGTGATTTCGGATTTCACAACACAGGCGTCTCGCAGGAGGAATACGACGCCGCCAACGGCCAGGGCGCTTTCATGGCGCTCGTGGTCCCTTCGCTCGCCTTGCGCAGCCAGAGTTACGACGCATATTTACCCGTCACACAGGCTCATCCCAATGCCACTGAAAGTTTCCGTCATCCGGCTGTGGCGGGCAGTCCGCAATTCGCCGACCTCGGCCTTTGGAATGTTTATCTGAATCCCGATATTCCCAAGCCGCAGACCAGTCTCACGTCCGTCGTCTGCGCCAATTCTCTAAACTGCACCGTGGACCAGGGCCTGCCCAGCACGGTTGCGCAGTTCAAGACGCCCACGCTGCGCGATCTCGAAGATTCGGCTCCCTACTTCCACAACGGCAGCAAGCTCACCTTCAACGACGTCATCCTGTTCTACATCAACAACTCACAACTCGCGCGCCAGGGCCTTCTGCGCAATCCCCCGCCCGAATTTCAAAATATGTCCATCAGCCAGGCGGACATGGCCGCCCTCGTGGCCTTCCTCAAATCCCTCACCGAGGATTACGACGACGCGTAGACCTCGGGACGAATCCGGGCAGAAGCGCCGATTTGCGCGTCTGGCGTAAGCTCCCGGCTCGCTCCAAACGGCGCGCCGACTTTTCCTGCTACAATATTTCGCGGAGATGGCCTGCGAAGCAGGTGACGTTGCGAAAGCCTTTTGAACCAATGCTGGATCCCAGGGAGCCTGCGTCGTCCTGCCCTTGTGCATCCCGGGTAAAACCGGGAAGCCTTAAAGCAGGCGCCGGGCACCCACCTATTCAAGGGGTTCAGGGCCTAGCAGCGCACGGCCGAGTGGACCGCTCCTACGATGCCACCAGCCCGCCGTGGCGAGGAGTCGAGGGCTTTGAGTTTTTATCGCGCGCCCGAGCGGTCGAGGGACTGATTTCTTAGCTGCGATCCCGAGCTAGCGGCGGCGACTAGCCGACGGGCCCAGTTTCTTGCCGGAAAGGTTCTGATCTGAAAATCCTATTCGTCGGCGATATCGTAGGCTCGCCCGGCCGCAAGATTGTTCACGACCGGCTCGCGGACATCCTTGCGCAGCGCGAAATTGATCTGTGCATCATCAACTGTGAAAACTCTGCGTCCGGCTTCGGAGTGACGCCAAGAATCGCGGAGGATTTTTTCGCGACCGGCGCGGATGTTCTGACCAGCGGAAACCACATCTGGAAGCGGCGGGAAATCATTGACTATTTTCCGACGCAGCCGCGCCTGTTGCGCCCGGCGAATTTCCCCAGCGTCTCGCCCGGCAGCGGCCTCTACATCGGCAGCGCGAAGAACGGCGTCGGCTACGCGGTATTGAATCTGCAGGGACGCACATTCATGACCCCCATTGACGATCCCTTTCTGGTGGCCACGCGCGAGCTCGCCAAGATTCCATCGGACGTCAAAGTGATCGTGGTTGACATGCACGCCGAGGCCACGTCGGAAAAGATCGCCATGGGCTGGCACCTGGACGGAAAAGTTTCCGCCGTGCTCGGTACGCACACCCACATACCCACGGCCGATTTTCACGTTCTGCCCGGAGGCACGGCTTACATCACGGATGTCGGCATGACCGGACCTCACGATTCCGTGATCGGCATGGAAAAGCAGGGTATCCTGGAGCACTTCTTCGACAACACCATGCCCTCGCGTTTCGTGGTCGCCGAAGGTGATATCCAAATGAACTCCGTGCTCATTGACGTGGACGAATCCGCCGGCCACGCGCGATCGATCGATCGCCTCAACTTCCGCCTCGACTAATTAGCTTCTTCGCGCGCACCTGCGCGTTCGGACAGGTTCCGCGCAAGCAACGCTCCTGTGGGCGTCAGCATCCTTGCCACCTGTAACGGATAAGATTGCCCAGTCCATGTTTCGCCGCTTACAAATCGGTATTTGTGTCCTCATTCTGGTTGCTGTTGCCGCCGGATGGAATCTTTCGCGCGCGTCCGCGCCCGTTGCAGATCAGGATCAGGAATTCTCCCGTGAACTTCTCGCACGCGCACGCGTGTTCCCCGAAATCGGAGCCGGCGTCGTAGCAATCAAAAGCGATTCCGCCGGGCGCTACTACGTACTCGCCGATCCCGCGAACACGATTGCGATTTATCAGGCAGACGGTAAGCGCGTCGGCCAGATTCCCAACGCGAATTCGCGCGGCGCGAAAATCGTCTACGCGCAGGACATTGACGTGGACTCCAAAGGCCGCCTCTTCGTCGCGGACCGTGGCGCGAGCGCGGTGAAAATTTTTGAGCCAGATGGTTCGCTCGATGCCACGATTCCCGTCGCAGGTGCGATGTCGGTCGTCGCTCTTCCGGGAGGCGAGTTTGCCGTCGCAGGATTGCGCAGCGCACAATTGGTCAGCGTTTTCGACGCACATGGAAAATTGGCCCGCAGTTTCGGCGAGATTCCCGGCTCTGCGGCCGGCGCCGATAAAGAACAAGCGCTGAGTCCGGGCCGGGTTTATGGCGACTTAACCGGACATATCTACTTTGTCTTCAGTGATTTACCTGACCTCACGCTCCGGCGATACGATCAATTTGGTTACGTCTTATACGAGGCTAGTCTGCCTGCGTCCGATTTCACACCGCAGGCGGAAGCCAAGCGCTGGACCACGATCACCATCGAGCAGGGCGCCACGCCCACCTCCACAAAACCCGCGATCCGCGCACTGGGCGCCGATCCAATCACGCAGGAACTTTGGATCGCCATCGGCGACGAGCTTGTGCATTTCGATAAAGACGGCAATCGCCGCGCCGCCTATCGAACTTCCACAAAAGATGGTGTGCGCATCGAGCCCAGCTCGATTCTTGTGGAGCACAATCGCATCTTGATCGCGTCCGATCCCCAGGGAATTTTCGATTTCGCCCTGCCCGAAAGAGAATCGCCAGCATCCCACAATAGTGATTGAGGCGGCGCTTGTTGAAATGACGCCTGTGGAAAATCGTGTGGAATTTTTTCTGACGAACTCTTTCCTCAGGCCCATTCGATGCGCTGCAGACGCACTTTTCCTGAAAATCCTCAGGTGAATTTGCGCTGTGGAAAAACTGTGAATTGTATGTGGAGCGAGTATCACTGGTTCGTGAAATTTTCTCTTGCTCATCGCGTTGCGTTTAGGCAGAATCCCCGCTCGCCTAACTGAGACATTTTGCAATCGTACTTCAGCACGTAAGCAATGCCGCAGGAACGTGGCGCGAACTTGCAGCGTTGAGCCTGAAAGGCTAGACCACCAAGTATCTCTCTCAAGGGTAGAGGGGGTTTCCACAGCTTTTCCACATCGGTGGAAAATGCGCAGGGGCTGATTTTCTTAATGAATCTCTGGGACAAAATACTGCAGCATGCGGAGCGTCGCGTAAATCCACATAGTTACGCCACCTGGTTTCGCCCCACACGTCAGGAACGATCGGAAGAAAACGTTCTGGTGATCCGCGTCCCCACGCGTCTGTTCTGCAAGCGCCTGACGGAGACCTACGGCGAGCTGCTGCAAGCGGTGTTGGTCGAGATCGGCCGGCCGGGACTGGCGCTGGAGTTCGTCTGCGTCGAAGCGGAGCCCACCGCCGCGAATCCGGTAGTGTCGCCGCAGGCGAAGCTGGACTTCGATTCCTCGAGTAACCAGCTCAACCCGCGCTACACGTTCGACAAGTTCATCGTGGGCTCGTCGAATCAGTTCGCACACGCTGCGGCCGTCGCCGTAGCCGAGCAGCCCTCGAAATCGTACAACCCGCTCTTTCTCTACGGCGGTGTGGGGCTGGGCAAGACGCACCTGATGCAGGCGATCGGCCACACGCTGAAGCGCCGCAATCCTGCTTTGCGGCTCACGTACATCAGCGCGGAGAAATTCACCAATGAAGTAATCGCCTCAATCCGCTTCGAGCGCATGCCCGCCTTCCGCGACCGTTTCCGTAATATGGATGTCTTGATGGTGGACGACATTCAATTCATTGCGCGCGCGGAGCGGACCCAGGAAGAGTTTTTTCACACCTTCAATGCGCTCTACGATCAGCAGAAACAGATCGTGATCTCTTCCGATTGCCCGCCCAAGGAGATCTCTGCCATCGAGGAACGCTTGCGCTCCCGATTTGAATGGGGATTGATCGCCGATATCCAGATGCCCGATCTGGAAACGAAAATCGCCATCCTTCAGAAGCAAGCCGACAACGAACGCGTGCACATTCCGGACGACGTCGCCGAATTCATCGCCCGTGCCATCAAGTCCAACATTCGCGAGCTTGAGGGCGCGCTGATCCGCCTGATGGCGTACGCCTCGCTCACCGGCGCGGAGATCAATCTGGCGACGGCGCAGCAGGTGCTAAAGGCCATCATCGAGACGCAGGAAAAGAAAGTCACCATCGAACAGATCCAGAAGGCAGTCGGCGAAGTCTTCGGCCTGCGCGCCCAGGACCTGAAAATCCGCAGCAACTCCAAGGTCATTGCCTACCCGCGCCAGGTTGCCATGTTCCTCGTCAAGCAGCTCACATCCGCATCGCTTCCGGAAATCGGCAAACAGTTCGGCGGCAAGCACCACACTACCGTGCTGCACTCGATCAACAAGATCGAGACCCTGCGCCAGGTGGATAAAGATTTGAACAAAACAATCAACAGGCTACTGGACTCATTCGGATAGAGTTTGCGTTCGAAAGCGGGCGGCGCGTAGTTTCCGGCTGTGAATCAATTGTGCAATACGTTCTCAGGCTCGGATCGGGCGCGCTCCAACAGCTCTTTTGCACCGCGGCACCTGGATTTGCACAGTACCACTAGTACGTTAAGCGCAATGTGGAACGCGGCTTAGATCGCTTTTGCGGAAATCCACAGATGCGGCGACGGCGACGGTTTTCTTATCTTTATAGAATTTAAGAAAAGAAGTACAGTAGCCGTACTCGACGATGAGCCCAGAAACCAGCGCAAGGACTGCCCAAGAAATGGAATTCAGCGTAAAGAAGTTTGATTTGCTGGAAGAGCTTTTGTTGACGCAGGGCGTTGTCGAACGCAAGACGACGATTCCGATTTTATCGAATCTTCTCTGCGAGGCTAAGGGCAACCAACTGACGATCACCGCGACCGATCTTGAGTTGAGCATTCGCACATCGTGCGAGGCCAAGGTCAAGAAGGAGGGCGCGGGCACGATCCCGGCCAAGAAACTTCTTGAGCTGGTTAGGTTGCTTCCGGACGAAGAGATTCGTTTCAAGCTGCTCGAAAATCACTACGTCCACATCACCTGCGATCGTCGCAACTACAAGTTTGTCGGCATGTCGAAGGACAATTTCCCGGCGCTGCCGGAATTTCCGCACGCGCTCGTAAAGATTCCCGCGAAGCTTCTCGCCAGCGTAATTGCCAAGACCACATTTGCCATTTCGCTCGAAGAATCACGCTACACGCTGAACGGCGCGCTGCTCGTCGTGAAGCCGGGCTCGCTCACGATGGTCGCGACCGACGGCCACCGCCTGGCGATGGTCGAGACGGATCACAAATTTGAAGGACTCCCCACCGAGACGCGCGTGCTCGTTCCCAAGAAAGCCATGAACGAAGTGCAGCGCCTCGCTGCGGAGTCGAGCGACGATGCCGTCGTCGAATTCGGTCAGGACGAAAGCCATCTTTTCTTCCAGTTTGGCCGCCGCCTGCTGACCTGCCGCAAACTTACCGGCCAATTCCCGAATTACGAGGCAGTCCTGCCGCGTGATGTCACTAAAACGGTCACCATTGAGCGCAGCGAGCTCCAGGACGCGCTCCGCCGCGTTTCGCAGCTTGCGGACCAACGCTCGCACGCCGTGAAGTTCATGCTCTCCAAGGAAGGTTTGGAAATTTCCGCGTCGAGCCCCGAATACGGTGAGGCAAAAGAAGTCATCGAGAAAGATTTCAAGGGCGAGACCATCGCCATCGGCTTCAACGCCCAATACCTTCTCGATTTTCTCGCCGCCGCCGCGGATGGCCCGATCAGTTTCGAGCTGAAGGACGAACAATCCGCCGGCCAGCTCCGCCCTCTCGGCGACGACTCCAGCCGCTACCGCTATGTCGTCATGCCCATGCGCATCTGACCGACGTGCACGCGAAAAAGCCTCGATTTTGCTCGGATTTCCGCTGTTTCTCGTCTGCCCATAAGCGCATTCGTTCGCGCCACCGAATCTCTCCCAAATCCTGCCTCTGCGCGCCTCAAAACCAGCCATAAACCATTGAATATAAGCGTGATAATTCGCATGCTCAATTTGAGAATCGCCTTGTGAATTTCCGCCGCATCCGGTAAAATTTAATTGTTCGAGATTCCTCCCGAACGGTATTTTGTTCGCACCAAACTTGCGTCGCGCCAAGCCCGCCAGCGCCAGAACTGGCGGCCGAAAACGGCGAGTCGCCAGTGATCGACTCCCTCTTCCGCGGGGAGAAAAAAGGCTTCGCCGCGTCCGCCCGAAATTTTCGGAACGGGACGGGATGGAGCCCTGAAAAACCCTTCGAGTCCCAGCTCGGCAGAAATTTTTCGAGGGAATGGGACCAATGGGAAAGGTTAACCCGCCAGAAGTTTGGCGGGCAGTGTCGGGCACATTCCGCGCGACCGCCTTCCCTGGCACCAATCGAGAATCACAGCTTCGCTAAGCATCGCTCGCCATCTGAGGGGAGACGCACGATTCATGGCTGAAAAAGAAACTCCGGCCGCCAAGGTCGCCGGGCACAAGTACGACGCGACCTCGATCAAAGTTCTCGGCGGCATCGAAGCCGTCCGCAAGCGCCCCGCGATGTACATCGGCTCGACCGGTGAAATGGGTTTGCACCATCTCGTCTGGGAAGTTGCCGACAATTCCGTTGACGAAGCGATGGCCGGCTACTGCGACGAGATCAACGTGGTCGTGCACGACGATAACAGCGTCACCGTCACGGACAACGGCCGCGGCATCCCCGTGGACATGCACGCCACGGAAAAAAAGCCCGCCGCCGAAGTCGTGATGACGGTGCTGCACGCGGGCGGAAAATTCGATAGCGACACCTACAAAGTTTCAGGCGGGTTGCACGGCGTCGGTGTCTCGGTCGTTAACGCACTTTCCGATTGGCTCGACCTCGAGATCTGGCGCGAAGGCGAAGTCTGGGAACAATCCTACGAGAAGGGCGTCCCCACATCGAAGCTCAAAGCTTCCGGCAAGACGAAAAAAACCGGCACCAAGATCACCTTCCACGCCGATCCTTCGATCTTCAACACGGTCACCTACAGCTACGACACGCTTTCGCAGCGCCTGCGCGAGCTGGCTTTCCTGAACAAGGGCCTGAAAATCACGCTCGAGGACGAACGCTCGAACAAGAAAACCGAGTTTCGATTTACCGGCGGCATCGCTGAATTCGTCAAGCACCTCAATCGCGGCAAAGGTGTCCTGCACGACTCGCCTATCTACATGGAGGGCAAGCGCGAGCAGGTGGACATGGAAATCGCGATTCAATACAACGACAGCTACGCCGAAAATATTTTCGCCTTTGCCAACACGATCAATACCGTGGACGGCGGCACGCACCTTTCCGGCTTCCGCTCCGCGCTCACCCGCACGATCAACTACTATGCGAACTCCTTCGGCATGCTCAAGGAGCAGAAGGACGAAGTAACGATCAATGGTGATGACGTGCGCGAGGGACTTGTCGCCGTCGTCTCCGTAAAGCTTCCGCAGCCGCAGTTCGAAGGTCAGACCAAGGGCAAGCTCAATAGCGATATCAAGGGTCTCGTCGAATCACTCGTCAACGAAAAGCTCGGCGAATATTTCGACAAGCACTCCTCGATCGCGCGGAAGATCATCGGCAAGTGCATTGACGCCGCGCGCGCGCGCGAAGCGGCCCGCAAGGCTCGCGAGCTGACGCGCCGCAAGTCCGCGCTCGATTCCAGCGGCCTCCCGGGAAAGCTCGCCGATTGCCAGGAGCGCGATCCCGCCCGCTGTGAGATTTTCATCGTCGAGGGAGAATCCGCCGGCGGCTCGGCCAAGGGCGGGCGCGACCGCCGCTATCAAGCCATCCTGCCGCTCAAGGGCAAGATTCTGAACGTCGAAAAGGCCCGCTACGACAAGATGCTCGGCCACGAGGAAATCCGCTGCATCATCACCGCGCTCGGCACTGGCATCGGCAAGGACGATTTCGACGCCAGCAAGCTGCGCTATCACAAAGTAATCCTGATGACCGACGCGGACGTGGACGGCAGCCACATTCGCACGCTTCTGCTCACGTTTTTCTTCCGCCACATGCGCGAACTGATCGAGAAAGAGCACATCTACATTGCCCAGCCGCCGCTCTATCGCGTCAAGCGCGGCAAGATGGATCGCTACATCCGCGACGAGCGCGAATTTTCGCGCGAGCTGATGAAGCGCGCCACCGAAGAGCACATGGTCAAGGGCAAGACCGGGAAACCGCTCGAAGGCGGCGACCTCACGCAATTCCTGCTGAACATTCAAGAGCTTGAACAGATTTCCGCGAAGCTCGGGCGCCGTCTGCGCGATCCGAAGCTCGTCGAGCTGCTGGCTGAAAGCGACCTCGACAAGAAAACCGATTTCGCGGACAAGAAAAAGCTGCAGGAGCTGGTGAAGGCCATCGAAAAGGCCAAGCTGAATCTCGAAGTCAAACTCGCCTACGACGAAGAGCACAGCCTGCACGAGCTGGTGCTCACCAATGGCGGCGAGCGCCGCATCAATTGGGCGCTGGCTGCCACGCCCGATTACAAGCGCCTCCGCGTTTTGCGTCAGGCCATAGACGAAAGCGACAAGCCGCCATTCACCATCACGCACAATGGCGACAAGGTCACGAAGGAAGATTCGCTCGGCGTGCTGAATTATGTGCTCGAGGACGCCAAGAAGGATTTCACCATCACGCGTTTCAAGGGCCTCGGCGAAATGAATCCCGAGCAGCTCTGGGCCACCACGATGAACGCCGAGACGCGCACGCTGCTGAAGGTGCGCCTGGAAGACGCCGTCGCCGCCGAAACGATTTTTTCAACGCTCATGGGCGAAAACGTCGAGGAGCGCCGCAAATTCATCGAGCAAAACGCCCTCGAAGTCGTGAACCTCGATATCTAGAGGTTATTGCACGATGCTTATGGAGCGGACACCTGTAGGCAGGTGAAGTTGGGTTCCGGGGCTTTGTATTGGATCCCGATAGGGCCCGAGCAGCTGCCAAACGAGGGCCTTGTGGGTCGCCGGTTTACCGGCGACATCAGCGGAACCGAAGGAGATGGGGCTTTAGGCCAAGAAGCAACGAGAGCGATGGTTTTCGTCAGGGCACGGCTTCAGCCGTGCCGACAACGAATTCAGAGGAGGGGGGCGGCTTTAGCCGCTGAGGGGGGAATGGCTATACCGAAGCGACATGCGAGTCCCCCCGGAACATATTTTGTGACCTCTCGCACGTGGCAAGGCCGGGCGATTTTTAGCGTCGCGCCGCCCTGCGAGATTTTCATCGAATCTCTTTTGCATTATCGCGACGGGGGATCTTATTTGTTGCATGAATTCGTCCTGATGCCAGATCAATTTCATGTGCTGCTGACGCCGAGC
>Ga0210383_10001393_pt1 | contig 22030 bp, 29 predicted proteins | sample IncBWC14OmetaG_FD_160072 | JGI IMG/M metagenome (GOLD analysis project Ga0210383, IMG submission 160072) | Forest soil microbial communities from Barre Woods Harvard Forest LTER site, Petersham, Massachusetts, United States - Inc-BW-C-14-O ... | reverse complement strand
TAGTGCTTTCGTTCAACTCGGATCACAGGACGTAAAAAGTCGCGATAGTGTGCGATAGACGGAGCACAACCAAGGGGCAAATTGAGGAGCAACTTGAAGGAGCAAAGCAATCACTGCTGAGTCACTTGCAATGGAATGTGGACCAGCCTCCACGTGACTGGTCAAATATTGCAAAGCTCGTTTTCGGACTCAAGTGTCCCATTTCTTCTTCCGTCTGGTATGCTTGAGCAACGGGAAACGACAACGCGCTCTCCACCTTATTGTCATGGATTCTCCTCATGTTTCTCCTGTCCTCGGAACTTTCAGTAGTCAATCACCCAGGTCCCGGAGCAGCACAAAACTTGCCGATGATCTGACCAGTCCGGGCCTGACTTCCTTCAACCCTTTCTCGGAGGAGGACGAGAATGACCAGTCCTCATATACCCTTGTTACTTCCATTTTTTCTCGAATGAAAAATACCCTATCTTCTCCGCTATCATCAGCTGTTGCATCAAGTAATACAACCAATGTCAATGGCATCGTGAATGGGAACGTGGGTGCTAGCGAACAACGACGACCTTCATACACAATGCCGCTGTCACAATCGGGTTTCTCTTCGCGCACTTCGACGGCTGAAAGGCCGAACTCTCTGGTTGCCGTTCACTCTCATCCGGCGCCACCGCTGGTTTCTCTGACTCCAGCCCAGTCTGAAGTGCCCACCTATAATCTAGAATACGAAGGATCACCTTCTCGTGGTGGGACGTTTTATTCACAAGCCCACGAGTCTCCGGAGGGTGGTATTTTTGGAACGGCTATTCCAGGCTTTCCTATCCAGGATGATGCTCGAAGCATCAAGACTACGACTAGTCTACATAGGTCGGGTTCTGTTTCCAAAGTCATCAGGCGGATTCGCGGTGAAGGTGAATTGGCCTATCTACATGTTCAGGGTATGTCTTACATTTGATCTCAGGTCTGTCCCGCGATTACTGGATGGACGACGAGAACTGCAAAGAATGTTATGATTGCAAAAGTGTTTTCACGACATGGAGGCGGAAACATCACTGTCGCATATGCGGTAAGCGCTCATACTCCCTAAAGCTAAATATGACTTATCCCTTCAAACCTTATCAAGGTCAAATATTTTGCTCTCGCTGTGCGTCTAACATCATCAAAGGTTCACGTTTTGGCCACGATGGAATGATCCGCGTATGCAATCTCTGCCTCGAGAAACTCGCCAATGTTGATGACGATGACGACGACGACCATCGCTCCGTAGTCTCCTCTGTCACATCGTTTCCAGCTCATCAATTCGGGACAGATACCTTGAATTTAGGACATCATCCACAGTCTCCATTCGCTGCTTCTCAACTCTTCGGACGTACAGACGAGCCATTTAATCTGTACTCGATTGCAGAAACTAAAAGACCAGTATCTGGGTCTGACGACAGTGGGCTCGGATCCAGACCAATATCACCCCAGTTAAGGGAGCGTGACGAAGGTGTGTGGGAGCCCATTCAAGAGAATCCCGCTCCTTTCCGGAGAGCCTTATCCGACGAGGAGAAGGATTCCGGAAACCTGGCTAACCCATTCAGTAATGACGAGTCGCTGATTGCTCCTGGATCCAAGACACCCGTTGATTTTCCAGTTAGCGTACCAATAAATGGCGGGGGTCCCATGAGTTCCATACAATTCCCTATGGGGTCTCCAGATCGTGGACAGGACAGTCCTAGACCCCAGAGTAGACTGAGATCACGTTTCAACTCCTATGGCGATTTCGAGGTGGCTACACCCTTCATTCGAAGTCGTGTACAGAGTCGGTTGGACAATGTATCTACTGGTGAGTCGGGATGGCGTACAAGACGGGAGAGCACTGCGTAAGAATTTCGCTTACTTTGCGATCCTACTAAGACTCAACTTCTTTTGCGTCTTCCTCTAGCTATGCTCAAGAACTCAACCTGACATCCATGCTTCATCTGAAGATTATGCTACGACAAATGTTGACGATTGAGCACATCCCGAACGTCAAAGAGTGGGAAGAAACTCTCCTTAGATTAGCCCTTCGGATCGCTCGCGAACTGACATTCACTGCTCTTCCTCATCGCCAAGGGGAAGACATGGATGTCCGGCGCTATGTCAAGATCAAAAAGATTCCCGGGGGCTTACCCCAGGACTCAGAATACGTTGACGGTGCTGTGATCACCAAAAATGTCGCACACAAGCAGATGTCGAGATTTCAACGCAATCCCCGTGTCATGCTTGTCACCTTTCCCTTGGAATTTTACAGGGTGGAGGGACAATACATGCATTTTGGGCAGATTGTCCGCCAAGAGAAGGAATATCTAGGCAATCTTGCCAGTCGCATAGCGGCGTTGCGACCTCATGTTGTGTTGGTTGAAAAATCGGTATCGCGACTTGCCCTCGACGCTCTTGCCAAACACAACATCGCCGTAGCGAGAACGGTGAAGCCATCCGCAATCCAAGCCGTTGCTCGAATGACACAGGGTGATGTATTTTCGTCCATGGACAAGCTGGCATTGGAACCTCGATTAGGTCATTGTGCGCGCTTCCGCATACAAACGTACGATCATACCCTTATTCCAGGTCGGCGGAAAACGTACATGCGGTTCGAGGGCTGCAGTCGTGACATGGGTTGCACCATAATTCTGCGGGGCGAGAATATCGATACTCTCAGACGCATCAAGAAAGTCACTCGGTTCCTCACATTTATTGTAAGGAACTTGAAGTTGGAAACTCACCTCTGGAAGGACTCAGTCATTACCCTACCTTCCTTCAACGCGGACGCAGTTCCCACTTCTCCCCTCGGTCGTTCTTCCCCCGTCAATCTGTCCGTTACAACATATTTTATGCATCCCTCTCTCTCGCCTCTCTCAACATCGCGTTTGAGTACTCCAACGGCAGAATTCAGGGAGCCTCCGTCTCAGGCAACCACTACCGAAGACGACTTTGATGATGATGATCTTCCGGATGACGACGCCGAACAGTTGCGACTTTCCCGGCGCATCGACAAGTCCCTTGAGCCTTACACAAAGACATTCATCTCCGTTTCCGCTACATTGCGTTTCCCACCTCCACAGCCAATCCGGCGAATGAAGGAGCTGGATATCGAACTCACGAAAGCGAAGAGGTCATGGGAAGATGAGGTGATCAGGCGCGAGGAAAAGGGTCAATCCATGCACAAGCAAGAATCAACAATTACTCCCACCACAGCGGCAGAATTCGTGGAGCGCGGGGAGCCTGAAGATAATGATGACATCAACGCGCAGATTGAGGCCTTGCCCAGCTTGAACCTTTCGATGACTCCCACGCCCAGGAATTCCGCTTTCTCTCCTGGTCAAGTCGAGGAGACTGGAGGTTATTTCCTAAACCCCCCTAATACTGCCTCATCGAGTGCATCTGTTCAACTTGCCACCCCTTCTACCATCCCGACTCCTGTGACGGAGGAGCCCCCAGAACCGCTCAAAACAATATCTGATATCGTCCTAGAGAGTCGATTCAGCCTTGTCAAATGGCAACACGAAGAGCAGCGGCGTATTTGGGAGTGGTATCTGCGCAAAAACCATGATGACTTCGTCGTGGAGAAATACCAATGTATCAGTTTATGGGAGTACACCATTCCCATAGCTGAGTTTGGCCTACATCGTGCATGCTTTGCGCCACAGTTGAACTATATCACTTTCTACGGCGAGAACGACTGCACTCTTGGCCAATACATCGAAAAATCTGTCAGTGATACGCTCGTACAGTTTCTGGATCCCAAGGCTATTTGTACAGGAAAGGGTTGCGACCAACCACTTGCTCGTCACTGCAAGGTCTATGTTCACAATGAGGCTCGGTTATTCGTTGCCGTGGAACAATGGGATGGACAGATCATCGGTCATACCAATTACTCCCCTGCTCCCGATCTCATCACTACTTGGAGTGCCTGCCGTGTCTGTGGATCTGCAACACCTTTCATACCCGTCTCTGAGGAGATGCAAAGGTATTCCTTCGCCAAATTTCTCGAGCTACACTTTTATCCTGCAGACGTTAAACTCGTCCAAGGCGCTGGCTGCCAGCACAATATCTATCAACATCATATCCGTTATTTTGCATCCAAGGGAATGACGCTCCGTTTCCAGGCCGACCCCGTCACATTGCATGAGGTCGTATATCCTCCTATGCGCATTCGTGTTCATCCCGAGTCCCAACTCGTCCTCAAGAACAACGACTTTGATCGTTTGCATTACCGCAATATAGTGTGGTACACGGCTTTAATTGATGACCTCAAGTTAATCAGCATCGATGCTGCGACGGGAGATGAAGAGGCCGATGCTCGTCTCCTTTCTGACATTAATTTATTGATCACTCGAGCTGAAGTGGAGAGAGAAGATATCAGCAGACTTATCAATCGGATTTACAGGGAATCGGCACCAACGGACACTCTTGCTCTCAATCAAGTGCATTCCTATAGACAGGACAAAATTGTGGCATGGCAACAGGACTTCGACAGACTTCCCAAGCCTCGCCCGGCCCAAATCATTGACAGGAACGGTAAAAGAACTTCTACTCTAGGATCCGTACGTGCGATGTGGCCGAGGAAATATGACTTGACCGGCGCATTTGACAATCCGTATCTGCCGTCTTTCAGCATTTCCGAAGCGGAGGAGGGGCTTGTGAACATGAGGAGAGTCACCGGAGACTCATTCACTTCTTCGGCATCCGAAGCTTCTGAGTCAGAGACAAGCATCAAAGCTATTGAGAAGGATGCCAACGTGCAACACCCCAAACTCGAAACTCCTTCAACTGAAGAGTCAGTTTCAGCCAGCACAGATCGTCTTAACAAGTCTGACCCAGACAGTGATTCTACGATTGGGGTGGCTCGGGAGGACGCTACCTCCCCTGATCCCGTATCGTTATCACCACTTCCGGTCAGTATTTGTTGATCCTCCGCCTCAATTCTCAAGCTCATGCAACTACTTTCTATACTAGAATGAGCCAAGAACGCTTGACAGTGATCTCGTTGGGCAACAGCGGGTATCCAGGTTACCCCGACGTCCTGCTCACCATCCGAGCGTGGCAGAACTCGTCAAGAAATACCAAGATTTCCTCCCAGAGCAAGGTGTACATGACCTTGCCAAGACGGCTTTCCCTCCCCGAGTTCTCGTCTCTGAAAGTGAACAAGAATACCCGGCCCCAGTACAACGTCGCCACACCGTGCGCAGCAAGAGCCGACACCGTCTACCCAAAAAGGCATCGACATCCGACTTCGAGCAAGGCTACGCTGCTAATGTTGCACCCAGATATCTAACTCGCTCTCGGCGGGCTCTTGGATCAGCCTCTCAAGCTAGTCGCATTCCAGGTCCAACAGGATCCGCATTCGAGTCCCAAGAATCTTCCCGACGGCCTTCCCCTGAAAAACGTTCATTGAGTGGCAAGGCAAAGGAGGTTAGGTTTGGGCGTCCGTCTTCTCCCGGTGCCAAAGCCACTCCAACAACATCTGCGGTCGGTGGCAGAACTGGGAAAGTGAAACCAGGAAATCGTACTTCGAGGGATAAACCTCCCGCCAGCACCGGCAGCAAATCCAATTTTCGAAGGCCAACCACTGGACCTGGGAGTAAAGTATCGAGCATAGCCAAGCATTTCGAACGTCTTGGACGAGATGCTGAACGCTCAAGGAGTCGTTATTCCGTCATTCGCGGCAGACGCGCTCGTCCCGTTGCTTCAGCGCGAGCCAAAGTGGAAGTCCTTGACAGTGTTAAGGACGCAATAAAGGACGAATCTGAAAGTTCTGACTCTTCAAGTGAGGCTGATGATGAAGGTGACGGTAATGACGAAGGCCGGACTGTTGCTGAGATGGTTCAACAATCGTCCCCTGAATCAGATCCTCCCCTGCCTGAAATGACCGTCAAGACTGCTCCTCCACTCGCGTCTTTCCCAACCTCTTCAGGGGATTCCACAGTACCTCAAGATGTTCTCGAAGCTTCTCCACTGCCTCCCCCAGGTCCAGCATCGTTGCCTCCATCGCCCTTCCTGACGTCTGTCAAGATGAGCCACACTACTCCTCCCTCAGATCTCGATATCGGATCCAGCAATTCCATACTGAAAGCGATATCGGGTCTTTGGCTGCAGCCATTGCCAGCTTCCCGACATCCGTTCGATGGCGATGACCCAATGAACGATCCAGAACATATTTTCCGGGATGGGTCCATGGTGGTACGTACCGACGAGCCCACTTCTATCATTGCTCTAGCCTTGAAGTGAGTATTTGGTATAATGATACCCAGACGCCTCCCTGATCTTTATATCTTCCAGTTCTCCTCAATACCGAGATATGCTTACAAAGTCCCGTGCAGAGAAGCGGATAGCACGAGAGGCGAAACTGACAGACGGTGGTGAAACATTCATGCCCGACGACCGGTCTGTTGCGGAGTCGACGTCAACATGGGGTGTAGTCAATGTTGAGGCTGCAGAATCAGCTGATCCAGCGGTGGATTTGAGAGTCCCATCATCGAAACTTCCCTGGGCAATATGTGGGTGTATTTCACAGTTATAGCTCTTACAAACACTAACTCGCATTCCTACAGCGTTTGAGAGTGGCGGATTGACGATTAGCTGTACGGTTCTTTACCCCGAACAGTTTGACGCTTTACGCCGTACCTACGATTGCGAGAAAAGCATGATAGAGTCACTGGCAAGGTGCTTCAAGTGGGATGCCAGTGGCGGCAAATCAGGTTCTGCTTTTCTGAAGACTCGAGGTGAGTTTATCTGTCGACTTCATGCACATTCTCTCATATTGTATGTCGAAGACGATCGTTTCATTGCAAAGGAGCTTTCGAAACCCGAGCTGCAGACTATGGAAACATTTGCCCCTTCATACTTCGACTATATGTCGTCCGCAGTGTCTGCCAATGTCAGTCTCAGCCATTCGTTTGACTCCAGTTAGTATATATTGATGACCACGTCTCTAGCGGCCAACTCTACTCGCCAAGGTCTTTGGCTGCTACAAAATTACGTTCAAGAAGACAGGGAAAGATAAGGGACCAGGAAAATCCAAGTCAACTCAAATGAATTTACTAGTCATGGAGAATCTTTTCTATGATCGACGCTTTTCAAAGGTACGCATCGGTTTCCTCGGAATGTACTTGATCTGATGTTCGGTGTCTTGGTCCAAGATTTATGACCTGAAGGGCTCAACACGCAATCGTCATGTCCAGTCGACAGGCAGGGAGAACGAAGTTCTTCTGGATGAAAATTTGGTCCAGAGTGTGTTCCCTGTTTCATTACGTCTAGACTGCAATTCACTAGATGGTTCCCTAGCTGCCCACCTGACGCCCTTTTACCTCCGTGAACATTCCAAGCGCATCCTCCGCGGTGCGCTTTACAATGACAGCAAATTCCTGGCGGACATCAATGTGATGGATTACTCGCTCGTTTGTGGGGTATGTTACACATCTACCGTTATATCATTCGATGCTCAGATATCGGTTTATTAGGTCGATAGCCAGAACAATGAACTCGTTGTTGGGATCGTTGGTGGGCCTCCATTGTTTCAGTTGCAATGCATGCTTGCTAAAAATCCTCCGAACAGATTACATTCGCACGTACACTTGGGACAAGAAGCTGGAGAGTTGGGTGAAGGAGTCTGCGTTCCTAGGTGGAGCCGCACGAGGCGAACCAACTATTGTCACTCCCAAACAGTACCGCCAGCGGTTTATTAGTGCTATGGAGCGATATTTCCCTTTGGTGAGTCGGTTGCCTTTGTCCTGTTTTTATCCGACTCTTTCTCAAACGTTATCATTTCTGAAGATTCCCGATCGCTGGATGAAACAGAAGGACACCCCCGAAGAAGATCCGAATAGTCTTCTGGAGTTATGGCCTGATTGGTAGGGTGTGGATCTGCTTCAGGCCGGGCTTTTGTCGTTTTACTGCAATGCTATCATATTCCTTCCCTCTTACCCCCATTCCTCTCACCCTTAATGTAGCATCACCACATTGTTCATATTACACAGCAAGTATCAAACTTCCATTCGCAGCAATTACCCATCATGTCTATTACCCTACACAGTACGACGTTCAGTTGTTGTAGTCCCGAATATACCTTTCATTGCAATCACCCTACTTTAACTTTCTTCGTTGGTTGTGGTGTACCCTTCTCACCATCCTTTCTCTTCTTCGTCGCGCCCGATTTCCAATTTTCCATCAGCTCCTGCACCCTGTCACGCAGTGCCGCCGCCAGGCTTCCAACCTCCGATTCGGTACCATTGAATGTAATAGCATTCTGAACCATAAGCACCATATCAGCTTCGAAAGCCTCTACCGTGTCATACTTATCCGTATCCAACTTCTGTCGGATTGTCTTGAGATCTCGAGCATCCTTACGTGGGATAATGTCGAAATACGTCGGAATGCCGAGGGCGACAGGGTCTACAGGTTCTCGGAAAATCCATGATCTGTGTGAAAGAAAGGTGACTTATGAGGGTCTGAAAGACAGGGGGGTCTTGTCGTTCTTACATTGTTTCCTTGACCAGTGTTGTCATCAGTCCTTGAAGACCTCTTTTTTCCACCCATGACAGCTTCCTCTCCATTGCTTTGAGCCACTCCTTCTTGAAAACTCTCTCAACTGCGTCTGCGCAATCGGCTGGAAAGGTTTTCGAAGGATTGAACTTGTGGCAGTTACTGAAGACGAGTTCAACATCTCTTCTGAAGTCCTCCATGGTGTCGTATTTCTCCCCTGCGAGCTTCTGTGACATTGTACCGAAGTCCATCGGGTGCTCGATCTCTTCGAAGTAACTGGTGATCACGGTGAGTCCAAGATTTCACTCCAAGCATGTGTTTGACTCACGTAGGACAGCCATCCAATTGCGGGTCTACAGGTCGAGTGAAGATCGCCGCCTCCGGTAACTTGAGTAAGACCTTCAGAAGGTCCTTGCATTTCTTTGCATTGATCGGCGTTGCCTGCACAACAGGGAGCTTCCTCGACTTTGATGGCGTTGGAGGGGTAGTAGGAGAGACGACTTCCTTTTCCTTCCCTTTGATGGATATTCGGGGGATGTCGGCGGTAGAAGGTCGTGAAACATTGGGTTCTGATGTCTTGTCCTTCTTGATTTTATGTGAAGGAGGCACTGTCTTTGGCGTTGGCGTTCGCACGACAATTCTTTCGTTCGCAACTGCTGACGAAGAACCTGTGGGAGTAGGTTTCTCCTTCTTTGCAGGTGTGGCCAACGCAAGTATGTCATCTTCCTCTGTCAGGATATCAGTCTTTTTCCGCTTCCCAGGCACACCATTCAGGGTAAGTTTCTCTCTCTCCTTTTCTGACGTTGAGCGTCGTCGTTGTAGTTTTTCTTCGTCTTTCTCTCGCTCGATAGCAAGCACTTCTTGAAGGATGTCATGGGAGCCATCATCGACGTACGGTGGGGGTTCATCGATGGGGAGTGCATCAACAGCTTTGGGCTTTCGGGCTCGAGGTTTCGGGACAGCCTTGGGAGTCGTCTCGACGGCTTTGGTCTGGGCGCCAACTTTAAGTTTGATGGTTGGCCGGGATGCCGACGGCATTGGGGCGGGTGGCGGGGCTGGGGAAGGGAGGGCAGTCGGTAATGGAGGCAGTATGTTGGGCGGAGGTTTGGGTAAGTCCTTGACTGGGCCCTGCTGAGTTTTATCTGCGGCATCCAGTGTTTTGTTAATGATGGTCCATTCTGTGAGAGAAAATTAGGTTGTCTTTGACTGCTTAATTGATCAGACTTACGCTTCTCAAAGAAGGTTTCGAGGGTGTTAGCTTCGTTGTGCACGTAGCTGCCGGTGATGTTATACTGTTTGGCGTTAGCAATCATGAGGCGGAAGTCGGCCTCGAATGCGAAACGGTCTTTGTACATTCCCTCATCCAGTTTCGCGCGCATCGAACTGAGGTCCATCGGATCCTTGATGACATCAAAATAACTAGAAGAATTATCAGTCATGGCGACCCTTGCCTTCAGTCATCCGACGTACTTAGGTGCATGATCTCGAATGGGATCCACAGGTTGCATGAAAATCGCCGCATGTTTGTGGGCTTGGAGTTTCTTCAGCGCATTCCGAGAGGCCCGCAAGTCATTGAGGCTCATTCCTCCCGACTGAGCTTTGGGAACGTGGGACGGCTTGTGGCCCTTTGGAGGCCTTCCTTTTGGCTTCAGTGGCTTTGGAGGAGCGGGAGTAGCAAATACAACGCCTCTCTTCGCCGCTTCCATCAGCGGCGTTCCAGGTGTTCTGGGAACCGCGTTGGGCTGTGAGGCACCAGGAAGCTTGAGTTTCGAAGGGATAGTGAATGGAACAAGAGGGCTTTTTATAGGTGAGCCGCCTGACTTCAGCGTTCGTTGAGTCTTGACGGGAACTTTTACAGGTGGGAGTTGTGGGGCAGTTTCCGTGACTGGTGTAGGAGGAAGATGGAGTTTAACTGTCGGCGCGGTTTCGTCCACACCGCGAATGAGGATGTCGGACAACTTGAGAACACACCAGCGAACTTCATGATCGACGTCAGGAGCTCTGAATCGCGCATCAGTATATAATGTGTTGCTAAACAGAAATGTCTGAACGTACAGTGCGATAGGCATCATAAACTCTCTCAGAGCCTCGTTCTTCCCAACCTCGCGATCCTTCCGTAGGACCTTGATCATTGCCTCCATCTCGCTCTTCTTGCTCTCTTTGGTCTTTTCAGGAAGTGAACCATCCTCTTCGATTAGCAAGGACTCAGACTCCTTTAGAGTCGACTTCATTTCCCCCATTTGCACCAAAAGAGCCAAACTGTGACAAGCGTTCCGCGCGACATGCCGCCGTATCACACGTGAAGGATCGTTCGCCATGACGGCAAGGACGTAGCGCATGATTTGAGGAGTATACCACTTGGTTAGGAAAAGGCCATCGAATGCAGCTATGCGAACCTGTGTGTAGTTGCCCTCCCTGTATTTGATAGATATATTAGCATGTCACTCGTTCATCAATGGCATTACTGACCTCGTCAAAGGAAAGAATACTCTTGGGTGACTAGGAATTAAGTTTGCCATGCTGAGAACAAGGTAGAACTGAAATAATACATTTCGATCAAACGTTGAGAAAGTCTGATAGATCACGAACAACACACCTCCAAAGCAGCAATGGACACAATATTGTGAGGTGATGGGATAAGCCTGTCCATACTTCGATACCGATCAACTTCCGCTAGCGTCTGCTTGAGAAGGTCCGCATCTTCGGCATTATGTTCTGTGCGGATTTCTGAGGGTAATAGCTCCCCTCGTTCTGGGGGAGCAGTAGAGACAGTCGCACATGCCGCAGCCGAGATGATGGTACAAATGTAAAATCCATCCGAGTACTAAAATAATGTCGGATACAAGCACTATGCATGACGATACCACACTCACCGGATTGGCAGTATTATCATTATATCGTAGCTGATCAATCAAGAATTGGCGAACGACTGACGGCGATTTTCCATTCTCGAACCGTATTCGCGAGATTGCATTCACCAAGCTCTAAATTCGGCATGAATGGACATTCTCTGAACAGCCAAGCCTATGTCACTGGCAACCCACCTTGCGTACAAAGTACTCTGAAATATCAGAAAAATCGTTCGGTTTTGGGACATATGTATGAGCGAAAAGGTCCTGATTCGCGTCTTCTGGGTCGTAGCAATATCGCAGGAAGAGCTTGAATAGGTGAAACAAACCCAGGAACTCGAGCCGCCGTATCGCACACTGAAACTCGCAGTGTCATTATATCTCCAGTATTTATCATTCATGGAGAAGAACTTACATTGACGAGGGCCAGAGCAGCCTCACAGCGGATGCGAAAATAATAGTTTGACACAAGGACTGTCTTCGTGAGCGTACTCGATACGATAGCAGTCGGTTGCTTCGCAAGCGCATGGACGGCCTAGCCAAAAGCGATCAGTTTATCAATCTCCCATGCTCCCATCTCATTCCAAAGAAGTTGAAAATAGAATACCAACCTCAAGCTGCGCAACGACATCCCTATCCCTTTGCAACTGCGACACCCACATAAAATCCGGCTGATCAAACGTGACACTTGCAATCCACTCAAAATCCGCATCCATTCGTATCCACTCATACGTCGATCCGCTCATCGTCCCCTCATCTTCTTCAGTCCAATCAGCCACCTTCCAATTCTCCCGCTCCTTTTCCTTTTCCCAGACTTCGAGCCCGAACCCCATGTCCACCATCCCCATAGCCTCGGCGGCTTCGGTGTCCCCTTCGGCGGCGGCTTGCGCAGCAGCCTGGCGTGCGAGATAACGTTTGGTGTTGCGCCGCACGCGTTTGTACTTGGTGTTGAATGGAACTTCGTAGCGCTTGAATGGGGTACGGATGTCTAGTACATGCTCATATGGTGTACCATCCGCTTCATGTATGCGAATGGTCATTTGACCCTGCGATTTGCCACATTATTACCATTGTGATCACACCATCCAGAGACAAACCACTCACCTCAAAGAACGGCACAGGCTTCAAAAGAGACATTGATACTTCATTATTCTCCAAAGCCTTAAACGCCGGCGCCTCCTGCCTCATGGTAATCTCCACGGCCATCTTCTTCCTATTAAACGACGCCGAAAACCCAAATGCAGGACACCCACTACCATAAATCCACTGCTCCGAAAAACTCCTTGGATCGACCCCACTCACTTTCCTACACGTCCTCAAAAATGCATGTGTCGAAAGAGCATTATTTGGCATCTCTCCACTAATCGCTGACAAAAACACCTTGGGCAACACCCGACTCAACCCCAATGACGTGCCGGACTTGCCCAGTCGCCGGTCAAGGATGTGCAGAACCAGCGGCGCCTTGAGGTTGATGAATGGGAGTGTGCCGGAATCAGGAGGGTCGAGGAGTTGTGGCTGGCAGATCGGAGGCATGGACCCGTTGTCCCATTCCAGCACTCGCTGCATGTCTTTTTTCAGACGGAACCTGTACTCGTTGTTCCCGAGGAGTTTGCGTAGGAATAAACCTGTGATGTAAAGTGCAAGTCCGTTGACAAGCCAAATATCCGACCAGTTCTTGGGCAAGATATTGATTCCAATCCATTGACACGCAAGGGCATGCCCAAGGGTATGGCGCGTTTCGAGGGCCTGCTCAAGAGCATCGTCCCCGTGCAAGATGTCGACAGTGACTAGTGAGAGTGTGGAACTGTCGAAACGTTGTGTGGGGAGTTCGTCGACAAAAATGACCTTGTAAGAGCCAAAGGGGTATGAGCCGAATTCGGTGGTGTAGAAATTCATGGCGGAGCGGAGGAAAGACGTGGAGGAGGAGAGTAGAGATTCATGCCCTGGGAGGCAGAACGCGTACATGAGGGGTTGAGAGGAGCCCGATGCATCATCTCCAGAGTTGTCAGCGGGAATAGTGTGGAGGTGGAATGGACCTGCAGCGAAGGCAATGTGTTGGACGGACGTGAGTACGGCTTGGGAGAATAGGAAGATGGTTTTGTTCGAATTGTATGGATGTGCGACCTGTGCACAGTCAGCTGTATTATAAGTGAAGAAAATGTAATACACATACCTGCTCCACGAGCTCGCCACTGCACACGACAATTGTTGGGCTCGCGTCGCTTGCTTCATCATCCTGAATAGGCTCCCGCTCTTCCAGATACCGAGGAACGACGAACTCAAACTCCCAAGTACACTTCTCCCACAGGTTGTCTATACACGGGACCCAGCACCTTGCCGCGTCAGGGGATGAAGGCGTCGTGTAAGCATGAGGAACGCGCTTCAACGTATATCAGTCTCTCAAGTCTTCCGTAGCAGCCGTCAAACTTACATAAGGGTACGAGTCAGTCGGGAGTACAAACTGGAAGCCGTCAACAGGGTTGCGTAAGCTGTAGGCAATGTTGATGGTAATAGGGGAGAACTCTGGCACAACCTGTGGCGCCTGGAAGAACCCCGGTGTTTGTGGCTCAGGAGTTGCAGCTGCGTCCATAACTTTTGAGTGGCTGCACGAGTGCCTCTATGGTAACCGCGACAAGGGCTTACCTTCGCTGAAAATCACCCCAGATGAGCTGTGGTCCGACTGCTTGAGTGGAACTTCCTTGGGAATGGCTATTGACAGTTCCCCCTCATCGCCTTCTGCGAGTGCCGAGTAGAGTTTCCGCTTGAGTTCGGGATGGTTGTGGCAATCTTGCGGATCATTGGATCCCGATATTGTGATGTTGGCAAGGGGATCATGCTGCGTGAACTCGGTTTGATGAGAGCCGACCGTGACAGAGTGGATGGCTAGAACGATGTAGTCAGCGGCGTATTGCGCCACTAAATGACGTGGAAACATACTGCATTGCCTGGAGTGGAGGTGGATGGTCTTAAGCTCGCTGCTTGTAGGGACGATGGTGATCTCGGTGTAGCCCTGTTCTCTAATGAGCGCTTAAGTTGAAGACTGCAGTGTGTCGCCAGCATACCCAAAGGCTGCCAGTGAAATCGATCTCCAAGACCACTTTTTGGTGACTAGTATATACGAACAAGGTTGTCAGCAAGAGGATTGAAAGCTGGACGAGAGGGCGACGTATATAGAGAAACCTCGGCGAATGTGTTCGCGTTGTTGGATGACTCTCGAGTCCATCTTAGAGGGGTCACGGGCAGAACGTTGTTGACGCCAGGTTGAACGATGAGCTGGATATTGTCAGAGACGTCGCCGTCGAGCTGACAATGAGAGTCAGTTGTGTAGGTGTAATTTACTCGTTGTAGTCTGAGTAGAGCTGAGGTTCAAGTGACTCACGAAATCTTGTCACAAGCTTCCATGGCTCCCAAGTCAATTTTCCGTCAACCTGGGGCCAAACACTTCCAACTGGTTCACCGCTCCCAACGGGATCCACTCATCCACGACCCAGACGCAAGTCAACATGTTCTCAAACCATTCGAGCGAGAAAATGTAAAAAAGGTCTGTCCCAACTAATATTTATCATCGCATGTCTAATTGCCTCTACCCCAGGGAAAATCCCGCGCCGACCTCGAATCCACACTCCCTGCCACCGAGCTAACCCACGACCAACAAGCCAACGTCGGCGAAGCAGCCCTCTATGGCATCTACTACGATGACTCTGAATACAACTACATGCAACATCTCCGCCAAGTCGGTGTGCAAGAAGACGGCGTGGAGAGCATGCTCATAGAGGCGGCATCCACCTCTAAACCGCTTAAAAAGGACAAGCCAGGCAAGGGAGTATCCATCTCACTGCGAGACCTGCCACAGGAAGTCCTGCCTTCGACCTCGGAGCTCCCACGGACGTATGAGTCGCAGCAGGCGGTCCCGGAGAGTATAGCGGGGTTCCAGCCGGATATGGATCCGCACTTGAAGCAGGTGCTGGAGGCGCTGGAGGATGAGGCGTTTGTGGATGATGAGCTTCAGGATGATTTTTTTGGGGAGCTGGTTGGAGATGGGGAGCGAGGGGGCGATGAGGTTGTGGAGTTCGTGTTTGAGGAGGAGGGAGTCGAAGACGGGGAAGACGGGGAAGACGGGGACGTGGAGGAAGGTGTCGAGGGAGAAGTGGAAGAGCAGGGTGGTTGGGAAGCTCGATTCGCGCGTTTTCAGAAAACGCAGCGAGTGGTAGACAAAGAAGGGAGTGAGAGTGAATATGGGTCAGAGGGTGAGGATACTATTGGTGGGTTGCCGGAGATGTCTGTCATCGGAGGCAAGGGCAAGAAGAGACGGAAAGGGACGAGTGACGCTTCGGGGTACAGTATGAGCAGTTCGTCGATGTATCGCAACGAAGCGTTGCAAACTCTTGATGAGCGGTTTGACCAAGTCAATTTTTCTCTCGACTTTCTTAACATGTTATAATGTGATTGACGCGTCTTGCAGATTATGCTGAAGGAATACAACGAAGACCCAGACTCTGAGTCCGAAGAGAATTCCAGCACCGACTCGGGTAACAACTCAGATAGCCCCCCCGAACTAATAACTACGCGGGAAGACTTTGAATCCATGATGGACGAGTTCTTAACCGACTACGAGATCCTCGGGCGAAAAATGAAGCTCAAGCTCGCTGGAGACAGCGGGGCGGAAAAACTAGATACGTTGCGTCAGGCTATGGGGCAAGACGAGCGGGTTACGCGTCTTATTGGAGATGCAGATGATGGGGGTGACGATGAGGATTTGTTGATGCCGTTTGAGGTGCAGGATAGGAAGGACCGGTGGGATTGTGAGACTATCCTCAGTGAGTTCCACTTTATGTTCAAGTTGGGGTATCAAGATCCTGATTGAGACATGTGTATACAGCGACGTATTCAAACCTCGAGAACCACCCCAGACTCATACGTGCACGAGATCCGAAGCCCGTTTTTAAGATCCTTCTGGACCCTCGGACGGGTCTGCCACCTGTGGTTGATCCCACAAAAACAAAATCGAAATCTCGAGGGAAGGTAGAATCCATTGAAGAAGACGATGAGGATGAGGATGAAGATGAAGAAGGCGACGTACACCTCCCCCCGGGCCGCTCTCAGACAATAACGCGACCCCGCGACGAGTCAAAGGAAGCCAGGAAAGCGCGCAAGACGGCGGTGAAAGCGGAAAGGCAAGCGAGGCGTGCGGACAAGAAGGCTGCTAAGGAACTGTTTGGGGCGGAGTTGAAGGCCCAGATGAGGACCATTGGGAATAAGGAGAGGAAGGTTAAGAAGCTGTAGATAGTAGATATCGATAGATAAGATAAGATGCTAATTACCAAACATTATAATTTAATTTCCATCTTGGTACAATGGCTCTACTCATGAGACAAGCTTGGCCGCGGCACTCCCAATTTGGGTGTAGAAATGCTTGGACATTATATGTGTCAAAGATGGTTGAAATCAATCGATATCGGTATCCAACTACCATCCACACAGCACAGTTTTAATAATGGCGATGTCGAACCTCACGACGGCCTTGCTCATCCTCACCATCATCCTTGTTCTGCTCCCAACCGAGACTTACGCTTTTGGCGCAGGCGACATTCCCGACTTTGCTTACCTTAACGGTTTGTTTGATCATTAATCTGTCTAGCCCCCAGATGGCTAACGACCATTCCAGACAAAGCCTTCCGCCATGGGGATATCGAAAATATCCTCGAGACCCTAGTCAAGAATGCTGGGCGCGCCGCTAGTGGTGGTGGTCTCCTCGGCTTTGCGCAGAATGTCATTCAAAGCGCCTCTGGTGGAGTTAAATTCACCAAAGGTGACATCAAAAAAGTTTACTTCGTGAGTCTCGATTTTATTTTATCGATGCCAATGCAGAGGCTGATATGCATGATTCGTGCGAAGGGCAACTGGTTGAGAGATTACTCTCAGGTTTGCTTGCAGTTCCTCGATAAACTGAGTAAATCTAATGTCACCCCATCAAGGCAATGGATATTGCTGGTCTCAGCAAACTCACTGCTGACAGCCTTGTTTTGGTCGTTTCCGTTCTTGGATTCATGGTATGATACTCCATCGCGATGCATCATTTTTTGTAGTTTACGTTCAAATACAGACTTTTGGTTTCGCCACTGAGGAATTCCAAGTGACCACTGAACGCCTGGGTGTATACCTCCCTACCGTGCGTCCAATTTCTCTCTTCACGTACTTCCCATCTCTTAGATCCATGTCAATATATGTAGGAACACATTGACAATCCCAAGTGCGTCTCCACCGTGATATACCTATATCTATTGCTGACATTTATTTCCCTGCGTGCAGGGGGTATGCCGAGAAGGAAGGTGACGCTCGTAAGTTTCACCCCAAGCTCCGACCCCCCGTCGACCCACGCGAACTCGAGATCGACCACCGCACGGGCATGAAGGTACGATTTACCACCCCTATTTCCATTTCCCCAATTCATATTTCATTCCCCAGAATTACATGGCAACCGAAGACCAAGGCTGGGACTCTTCCACCGCTCTCATCAGGCGCACGTTCCGCTCCTGCATCGAATACGGTCGCCGAGCTGGCGGAAAAGAAGGCCCCGATCTCTGGGAGGCTTACCGCTTATTAGGCACGGGTCTGCACACCATGGAAGATCTCTTGGCTCATAGCAATTGGTGTGAGATCGCCTTGAGGAAGATGGGGCACCAGGAGGTGTTCTGCCATGTTGGAGATAATGGTACGTTTTGAATTTCCTTGGGATAACATGAGGGCTTATGAGTTGGACAGTTACCATTAATACGCCCAACGGTCAGGCTCCCCCGCTCGTTACGGGTACCTTTGGTGGTATGTCCTATCATTGTGATTTCCTGTTGGTTGTAACGATGTGCTCCACAGGTGCCGACTTCCTTCACTCCCTCATGGGCGAGGCGACGGAGTACGTTTTATCATTCGTTGTCACTCTCAACAACCTATAACATCCCTTTCCTCTAGTAAACTAAGTCAAGCAAGTGTAACCGATCTCTCTCAGAAAATGAACCAAGTACGTCACTCATAACACAACTCCCCACTCCTTCCGCCACTGCGAAACCTCACCCTCCCTTACCTTCCCACAAGGCTTCCCAAGGCGACAATTCCAACGTCACAGCCCTGAAAAACATCCTCACCAAGCTCCCCATCGGCGGTGACAGTAAGATGGACGAAGGCGAGTCGATCCATGCCCAATCCAAAGCATACAGCTTCAACCCGGACAACATCGCCCCGCCCGAAGTGCAGCAGCAGTTGCTTGCGTTGCTCAAGTGGCGTGACAATGTCTACCGAGATGTCCTTGCTAAGATCGAGATGGTCCCTGGGCTTACCGACCTTCTCGAAGGGCTCACGAATGCTTTGAATGCTTGTCAGTTTGTTTTTGTGTCTCTTTTTGAGCTGATCTGTGTGTATCTGACAAAGATATGCTGGATTGTAGATGTATACACCGTTCTGGCTCCTTGGATCACAGTGCGGGTTTGACATTGTGATGGTTGTTGAATCTAACACTTCGTTCGTAGCCCATCTTGCAGCAAGCTACTTCAGTCCTCGGAGAAGGCAGCAAAGCCGTCATCGATTCCGATGACCAATATGCTGTATGTTGTCCCTTGATTCCTTGGCAAAAATTACAAATTAATGGCGTTTCGTAGGTCTTCGACGACTCCCGTGCATCTGACCCCTCCCACAGCTTGCTCTCCAAGGTCAGTCCATAATTTTCCATTGATTTGAGTTTCGATTGAACTAATAATCCACTCCAGGATCACTTTGGGCTCATCTTGAACGAACCGGCTGGCAAAATTGCCCAAATTGTCGTCCAGAATAGCGTCCAGCTCATCGTCCAGGTATAACCTAGCTTTCCATTCAACTTCATCCCTCTGAGTTGAACCATTACTCGATAGGCTTGGGCCGACGGTAGCGATCCCGACCAGGCCATCAACCGGGTTAGCCGATTCATCACCGCCGATAATAACCTTGTTAACAGAGAGTTAATCTCCACAGATCCTGGAGGCCTTCCACCATCCTTACTATGCCACTGGCCGGTCCAACATTCAGCAACAGGTAGAGTTTCGTTTATCATTAATCCAGCACATTTCTCAATAGGCCTCGATTTTATTAGATGTTCCAGGAGATGCAAAAGTGGTTGAGTGATCTCAGTCGCGACGAAGCTCAGCAGACTATCCAGGCTTTAACCAAGGTCTGTTTCATTACTTTCTCCTTGCGCGAACCAATCCATTAATATAGATGCTCATTTATTTCAAATTTGCAGGAGAGCGTTCGGAACGGCAAGAACAAACGACTTGGCTCCGAGAACGAAACGCGCCAGGAACCTGGATATGGAGGCCACAGTCACGGAGCACCTGCTCAGTCCTACAGACCCAAACCCTCTGATGGAGGTGGTAGTGGTTATAACACTCAACAAAGTCATCAACAAGCCCAGTATGGTGGTATGTAGACTGTCATTACTCAGGCATTGCAAAAGTGAAAATAACAAAACCATTCACTGCAGGTTCTCGCACGGAGATGTCTTATGCGCAGGGTAACCCTAGTAGCCGAAGGAACAACTACGGTGACGGTTCGAGCAACACCTACGGTTCCGGGCGTAACACCGGTGGCGAGTCTCGCAGGGAGGAAGGATATGGCTCCAGGCGTGATGACGACGGGACCACCTATGGGTCCGGACGCACTCACGGTGACGAATCCCACAGGGACGAAGGATATGGCTCTGGTCGCACCGACAATGAGAACACATATGGCTCTGGTCGCACTTACGGTGGTCAGACCCAGATGGAGGAAGGATATGGCTCCAGGCATGGTGGTGGCGAGGGCCGTACCGCCACCTATGAATCTGGAGGCACTCACGGTAGTGAATCCCACAGGGACGAAGGATATGGCTCTGGGCGCACCGACAATGAGAACACATATGGCTCTGGTCGCACTTACGGTGGCGAGACCCAGATGGAGGAAGGATATGGCTCCAGGCATGGTGGTGGCGAGGGCCGTACCGCCACCTATGGATCCGGAGGCACTCACGGTGGTGAATCCCACAGGGAAGAAGGGTATGGCTTTAGGCGCACCGACCATGAGAACACTTATGGTTCTGGTCGCACTTATGGTGGCGAGACCCAAAGGGAGGAAGGGGATGGCTCCAGGTATGGTGGTGACGAGGGGCGAACCACCACCTATGGATCCGGACGCACTTACAATGGTGAGTCACTGAGAGAAGAAGGATATGGCTCTAGGCGCGCGGATAACGAGGACACTTATGGTTCTGGTCGCACGTACGGTGGCGAGACCCAGAGAGAGGAGGGGTATGGCTCCAGGCATGGTGGTGTATCACAGAGAGAAGAGGAGTACGGCTCCACGCGTCACGAAGCGAGCAGCGGCTACACAGCCTCCTATGGACAGTCGGAGGATGTAAGCAGTGGCTACGGAGGGGGTAACACGCACTCCAGTGCCAGGACGGCCCAGTCCTTCTACTATCCTGGTCAAGACCATGGTTTCCGCGGTGGTGACGAATATGGCTCCTCCAGGACTGAACAGAGTTCTTACCAGTCCTCGAACCGTGGTGGACATGGAGGCGAGTATGGTTCCTCCAGTTATGGAAGGGAAGAGCACAGTGGTAGACGGGTCGAGGCTTCCTCAGGCTATGCTCCGAGCTATGGAGGGTCTGGAGGAGACGGGGAAGAAACTTTTGGGGCTGAGAGGCTTGACATCAATGAGGAGAATGAGGGATATGGTTCGTCCAGGAGACAATATGGGAATAACTACTGATGAAGCCGAGAATAAGCCTGTGTATGTACAGTTACTATACTAGTAGTTGCCAAGTATTGGTCGATCATCTACTGTGAAAGCGCCGAAGGCGGACATTCCTTATTCTGTGTCACTTGATCAGTTGAACTAGAGGACAACCTCAAGTTGAAGCTTGAACGTACCTTGCTGACACCATGACCTCCAATGTCGACCAGGAGACAGATGCTCTCGACATAGACCCAATCTGGACAACTAGTCGCACAGCCCGACAAATCTACGCTCTTGGCCAAGTAGAAAAGGCGTGTAAATTCATGCCCACTCAGCTACGCTCAGGTGTTCTAACCAAAAAAACAAACATAGGACATCACTCGCTTACTCTCCTTGGCCGCATCATCTATCTCACTGCTCACGTTGCCTCAGACGGATGGACCAGACGACAATCTGCCGCAGGGCGAAGAAAGGTCGGAACAGTTCGTTTTGGAAGTTAGCGAGTACTTTGAACGATTGGATGTGCGCCTTTTACTTCATGGTCGCCATTCTGCTCTCCCTGCCATGTTGACTTCTATATAGTCAATCCAGGTAGCCATCCGCTCCTCGTTGGCGCATATAAGGCATTCTCGCATAGCTCCTTCTGCCATTAATGCCCCACCGCCAGGCTTTGTGCCCCCATCTCTCGGCGTCGGTCTTCCCTCGTCAGATGGGAATCCACTGAAGGAGAATCGTGGACTCCAGGAGGAGAGAATCGAACGCGATGCCTGGAAGGGGATTTTGGGCGCCCTCTCTCGATTGAAAGCTGCACGGGATCGGGATCAAACTCAGGACCGTGATAAAAGGAACCCTCCTGCTCGTTCAGATATGCAGGAATGAATGATGCATGCATACAGTAAGTTGTCATGTCACAGATACAGTATTGTGTGTTAAACATTGAATGTCTTCCT
>Ga0210383_10001392_pt1 | contig 22043 bp, 18 predicted proteins | sample IncBWC14OmetaG_FD_160072 | JGI IMG/M metagenome (GOLD analysis project Ga0210383, IMG submission 160072) | Forest soil microbial communities from Barre Woods Harvard Forest LTER site, Petersham, Massachusetts, United States - Inc-BW-C-14-O ... | reverse complement strand
CTCGACGGACTTGAAGCCGTACGAAATCTGCGGCCAAGCCTATCGCCGCGGTTACGGTTCACCGGACGAAGTGTGGGATGTGACGCCGAGATGGTAGGTCAACCCTAACTGACGCGATGTCGACAGGCGCTTGTAAATTCGCTGGCGGTCCAAAACCGAGACTATCGGAATGAATTCAAGACTTAGACGGTGCGGCATCTTTCTGTTGTAAATGTAGTGTTCATTCGCCGCCATGCCAGGCGATCACGTTCTTGCAGCGTGCATACGCCTCCTCCGCGTAGCGCGGCGCGATCTCCCGTGGCGCCGGCGAGATCGAGCCTTCGCTAGGGGATTGGATCGATACTATTTTTCCGACGACATTGCTTTCACGTGCGTGGTCTGTATAATAAGTGTGATGGTTGTCGCGGAGAACGTGGAAAAAAGAGAGATTGCGGTTCGTTCAGTACCATGGTGGCGCTTGGCGTTCTTCTGCGTTGTCATGTTTTCTCTCGTGTTGACGCTGGCGACACGAACTTTCCGCGGTACAACTTCCCACTCGATAGAGGTTCAGTCCAACTCGCCACAGGCTATGCGGCAGCACATGGATCGCGATGCGGTTCGTTGGGCCGCCCCAGTGGCCAAGGTGGTGGTGTCACAGGTTCCCACGTTCTATGCTCGTGTGGCGCCAACCGGCCCGCCGCTTCCGACGCTGCGTCTCGAAGAAAATCTCCATAATCGACCGCCCCCCGCCTGCTGACCTTTGTTTCCCGGTTGTCAAAAGCTGGTCATTCCAACTGAACTCCAAATCAATCGCTGATTGAGACGAGTTGCCTTTGCAGTAACTGCGCCAGGCCTTGGGAGTTCGAAACTGAGCAAGTCTGGTGGAAGCGGTATTATGGCCCGATGTGCTGGCCCGGCGTTAGGTGGACGGGATGATTCTTGCTGCGTTCCGCTGCAACCGGCGGTAGCGTGTGTGAATCTTACCCTCCATCTTGGGTTCCCCGGTCCTGCAGGGGCAAGGATTTCCTTACCACTCTCAGGTGTGCAGACTTGGAGCGAGAAAATGACCCTGCAACGCAGATACATAGTGATTGGAGCGGTTGTAGTCCTAACCGTGGTGGTTACGGCCACGCTGATGATGAAGCGTTTGCTTGGTGACGCGAATGTCGATGGGGCCGACAAACCAGCGCAACGGCTCGCCCCGGTGGTATTGGTCGCACGCGCTCCACTCGAAAACGTCATTACTCTTACGGGTGAATTCCGTCCCTTCCAGCAGGTCGATGTTCACGCCAAGGTAGCGGGCTACATCCGCCATATTCTTGTGGATGTGGGGGACAAGGTTCGAGCCGGGCAGGAGCTAGCCATTTTGGAGGTTCCCGAGCTGAATGCGCAGGTCATGGGCGCAAAATCGGACATCGGTCGCAGTCAGGATGCGATTCGCCGCGCTCAGAGCGAAATCGAGCGGGCGGAGTCCACGCACACTGCTTACCACGCGGCCTATACGCGGCTGAAGCAGGCGTCAGAGGAGCGGCCGGGTCTGGTCGCCGAGCAGGAACTGGACGATTCGATGGCAAAAGATAAAGAGACCGAGGCGCAGATCAATAGCGCTCGAGCCGCTCTGGCGGAATCGCAAAACCAGCTGGGGATGGCGCAAGCCACGCTTGATCGTCTTTCGGCGTTGCAGGCTTATTCGCACATCACGGCTCCTTTCGCGGGAGTGGTCACCAAACGGTATGTCGATACCGGCGCCTTAATCTCAGCCGGAACCTCATCTGAGACGCAATCGCAGCCCGTGGTGCAACTCGCGGAGTGGTCCCTGTTTCGGTTGGAGATTCCAGTTCCCGAATCCGCCGTACCGATGATCCATTTGGGCAGCATAGTACAGGTCCATGTTCTCGATTTGAATCGAGATTTCCAGGGTCGCGTATCCCGCTTCGCTGACGCCGTCAATGATGAGACCCGAACCATGCACACGGAGATTGACGTGGAGAATCCGCAAGACACCCTGACCGCAGGCATGTACGCCCAGGTGAAGCTTGCGTTGCAGGGGAACAGGGGGGCGCTAACGGTTCCCGTCCAGGCTGTAGTTCAGGAAGGCAACGAAAATGACCATTACGTGCTGGTCGTGGACGATCAGAATCGCGTGCAGAAGCGAAATGTTGTATTAGGAGAGCAAACCTCGACCACCGTGGAGATCGTTCACGGACTCTCAGAAAAGGACCGAGTGATCAGCGCCGGTCAGTCCGACTATGCGATCGGCGAGGTGGTGATGCCCAAGTTGGAGTCAGCGCCTGCGGGTGCGAGAGAAGTCCAGACGGGAGAGCGAAAGTAATGCCGAGATTCGCTCTGAAGAACCCGTTCTTCATAATCATGCTTTGTCTGGTGATCGCCGTGGTCGGCGTGACGACGGTGGCGCGGATGCCGGTGGATTTGTTCCCACAGATCAAGATTCCGGTAGTCGTGGTTGCGACCTTCTACTCGGGAATGCCGCCAGAGCAAGTCGAGGCGGACATCACCGACACATTCGAGCGTTTCTTTACCTTGGGCAGCAACATCGACCACATCGAGTCGCGCTCTCTTACCGGCGTGAGCCTGATTAAGATTTACTTCAAGCCGGGCAGCGATGCCAATGCGGCTCTCAGCAATATCGCAAACCTGGCGATGGCGGATCTTCGGCGTCTGCCTCCAGGGACATTGCCACCGGTGGTACTCAAGTTCGATGCTTCGAGCCTTCCGGTCTGTTTGGTAACTCTGAAAGGGGAAGGCCTCAACGAAACCCGGCTGAAGGATCTGGCGCAATTCCAGGTTCGCAACCAGATTGCGAACGTATCCGGCGCTTCTGTGCCGCAGCCTTTTGGCGGACGCTATCGTCAAATCATGGTTTATGTGGATCCGGTCAAACTGGAAGCGCACCAGCTTAGCCTGATGGACGTGGTTCACGCGGTGAATGATTCCAACCTGATTCTTCCCGCTGGGGATGTCCGGATCGGTCCCAGAGATTACAACATCTATGCCAATGCGCAATTGCCGGATGTAGATGAGATTAACCGGATACCGCTGAAAACCGTGGGCAACGCGTCGGTGATGGTTGCCGATGTAGGTGAGGCCAAGGACTCAGGCGCGATTCAGACCAACATCGTCCGTATCGACGGACAGCAGTCGGTTTACATCCCCGTCCTAAAGCAAGGCGGCGACAGCAACACCATCACGATCGTGAATGGAATCAAAGCGGCGATCAAAGACCTTTTGGACATTCCGAAATCGCTCAAGACGGCGGTTGTTTTTGATCAGTCCATCTTTGTTAAGAGCGCCATCAAGAATGTGATGAAGGAAGGCGGAATCGGACTGCTGCTGACGGGCATCATGATTCTCATTTTTCTGGGTAGCCCTCGCGCCACGGTTGCTGTGCTGCTCTCGATTCCTCTTTCCGCTTTGGTGTGTTTTCTGCTCATGAATGCCATGGGCGGCTCGATCAACGTGATGCTCCTGAGCGGTTTGGCACTGGCTTTTTCACGGTTGATCGACGACTCGGTGGTGGTGCTGGAAAACATTTTTCGTTACATGGAAATCGGCGAAGCTCCAGGAGTGGCCGCCGAAAAGGGAGGGATGGAGGTCTCGCTGGCAGTGCTGGCGGCCACGTCTACCACCTCGATCGTATTTTTCCCCGTAACGTTGTTTTATGGCGTCAGCCGTTATTTGTTTATCGACCTCGCTCTGGGTGTGGTTCTGTCTATTTTTGCCTCGTACGTCTTTGCCATGACGGTGGTGCCGCTCTATTGCGCGCACTTCCTTCATGTCGAGGACGTCGAGAAGGAGATGAAAGGCGAGTCAGAGAACAAGTCCGCATCGCGATCGCTTTTCCGCAGGTTCATTGATCGGTTTAATGAGCGCTTTCAGAAGCTCTTGGATCTTTACGAACGTTGGGTGACTCGTGCTCTGGCCCGGCCGGGGAGAACCGTAGCGTGGATTGGCGGTGGCATCGCCTTGGTGCTGGCGGGAATTTTCCCATTCGTGGGGACAGCCTACTTTCCTCGCACCGATCCGGGCCAGTTCGTGATCAACATCAAGGCGCCGAGCGGTTCCCGCATAGAGGTCACGAATCAATACATCGCGCGCGTCGAGAACGATATTCATCAGGTGATCGGCCCCCACGACCTCGACATGATCGTGTCCAATATCGGGATCACCCCCGATCTTTCCGCCATCTACACCAGCAACTCGTCCATGGATACTGCATTCGTCCAGGTGAGCTTGAAGGAAGACCACAAGTTCGGCAGCTACGAGTACATGCGGCGCGTTCGCCGCAAACTGGCGGAAGACCTGCCGGAACTGGATACATATTTTCAAGCGGGCGGATTGGTCGATGCGGTAATCAACTTGGGGTTACCGGCGCCTATCGATGTGCAAGTGAGAGGCAACGATCTCGACGGCGCTTATCAAGTGGCGGCGAATATTGCCAAACAGATCCGAAGCCGCAAGGGCGTGAGTAGCGTGCTGATTCCGCAAAATCTTCTTTATCCCGGACTGCAGCTGAACATCGATCGTGAACGCGCCAGCCTGATTGGACTGACGCCTAAACAGGTGGTGGACAACGTAATCACCGCGCTGACTTCCAACGGCATGATCGAACCGAGCTACTGGATCGATCCCAAGACGGGGAACAATTACATGCTCACTGTGCAGTACTACGATAAGCAGATTGCGAACATGAGCATGGAGGATTTCAAACAAATCCCTCTACGAGCTCCAAATATCAAGAATTACACGCCTCTGCAATCCGTGGCCGATATAACGCCGATGAACACGCCGACCGAAGTCGACCATTATCAGCTGCAACGCGTCATCGACATCTATGTGATGCCCACGGGCGAGGCCTTAGGTGGAATCAATCGCGAGGTCAACGACATCGTCAGCCACCTGACGTTGCCGGAAAACATCCGGGTCGAGGTGTTGGGATCGGTCGTAGGCATGGACGAATCGTTCAAGCGCTTTTCCATCGGTCTGGTGCTGGCGATTGTGCTGGTCTACCTGGTTCTGATGGCGCAATTCGCTTCTTTCATCGACCCGCTCATCATTCTGGTTGCGATTCCCCCAGGATTGTCGGGAGTCGTGTTGATTCTTTGGCTGACCCACAGCACCTTCAACATCATGTCGCTGATGGGCGTGATCATGATGACTGGCATCGTCGTTTCCAACAGCATCTTGATCGTCGAGTTTGTGCGGCAGCTGCGCAAGGAGGGCTTCGCGCTGCAGGTGGCGCTGGTGCGGGCGTGCAAGATCAGGCTGCGTCCGATTCTTATGACCTCGCTCGCGACTTTGTTGGGGATGCTGCCAATGGCGCTGGGCCTGGAGACGGGCAGCGAGCAATACGCGCCTCTGGCGCGCGCTGTGATCGGCGGGCTCGCGGTTTCGGTGGTCGTCACAGTTTTCCTCGTACCCGCGGTTTATCTGATGGTTCACGGCAGAGTTGAGGATACGAAGAACGCGAAAAAGGAGGAACAGCCGGCATGACATGGAGACTGGTGTTTCTGTTGGGCGCTCTCGCGCTCTCAACCCACACGCTCTCAATGCGAGGGCTGGCGCAGTCGGTACCGCTCGTGCAGGGCTCGCCGTCCTCGAATGTAATGCGGCTCAGCGTGAAGGACGCTGAAGCCCTCGCACTCAAAAACAATCCAGCAATCTCGGTCGCTCGGCTGAATGCATTGGCTTCAGGGCAGGTAACGCGGGAAGTGCGTTCAAATCTCTGGCCACAAGCCTACGGCAACCTGACGGCAGTCGATGCCCGCGAAAATAGCCGCCTCACCGCTGGGTTCTTGAATAATCCCAGCGTCTACACGCGGGCGGCGGGCGGCGTCACGGTCAGCCAACTCATCACCGACTTCGGACACACCACGAATCTGGTAGCCGGCGCCCGCCTGCAGGCACGAGCCGACGAACAGAGCGCGGCCGCTACGAAACAAGATGTTTTGTTGGCCGTTGACCAGGCCTTTTACAACAGCCTTCAGACGCACGCTGTGCTGCAGGTGGCAGAGCAGACCGTAGCCTCGCGGCAGTTGTTGTCGGACCAGGTTTCTGCGCTCACCAAGAGCAAATTAAGGTCAGACCTGGACTTGAGCTTCGCCAACGTGAACCTGGCGCAGGCCAAGCTTCTCTACCTGGATGCGCTAAATAATGACAAGGCTTCCATGGCGGCCCTTTCTGCGATTCTGGGTTATCCCGCTCTTGAAACATTCGAGCTTGTCAACGATACGGAGCCGTTGGCCCCACCGCCAGCCGAGGTGGATCCGTTGATCGCCGAAGCGTTTGCCAAGCGCCCCGAAATTCTTGCGCTGGAATTTCAGTCTGAATCTGAGGAGAAAGTGCACAGGGCAGACCATGACCAGATGTATCCCGCGATCAGTGCTCTCGGGGCGTTTGGAGATTCTCCTGTACGCGATGACGTTATTTATGGACCTTACGCTGCCGTTGGAGTGAACGTGCAGATTCCGATCTTTAATGGTTTCCTCTTTTCAGCGAAGTCCCGCGAATCGGATTTGCGCACTCAGGCTACGCGGCAACGTCTGATGGACCTCCGAAATCGGATCTCGCGAGATGTACGCACCAGTTGGCTGGCGGCAAGCACGGCATTCGACCGCGTGAATGTGAGTGAGCAGTTGTTGGCCCAGGCGAACCTGGCGCTCGATCTTGCCCAGACTCGATACAAGCTCGGCCTCAGCTCAATCGTAGAACTCAGCCAGGCGCAGTTACAGCAGACCCAGGCCGAAATTGGAAATGCGCAGGCCGGATACGAATACCGGTTGGCCCTGTCAGTTCTGCGCTACCAGACTTCAGGTCTGTAGTCGGGTTGCAGTATTTTGTACTGATGCTCGGGGAAAAATGTGGGCGTGTATTCTCCGGAGGACGATGCTGCTTTATGCGCGCTCACCATGCGGTGAGCCGTTTCTGCGGCTGCGAGCGGAACCACACGCGGCATGGACCCGGCCGCGGCATTCAGGGTGAGCGATTTGATAAGGTCACGGCGCCAAATGGACATGAGTGGTGCTCCTCGGGTTCCCCGTCAAGCTCCTGCCACTACAGACTGCCTCGCTTCGCTTGCTCCAGGAGATTTTCCGACGCCCTCCAGGATAGTGCCAGGATGGAAAGCGTCGGGTTCTTGTCAGGGCTAGTTACAAATGCGCCCGCGTCGGTGACGAATAGATTTTTCACATCATGGGCCTGGCAATACTTGTTCAGGGCCGAGCTCTTGGGATTGTCGCCCATGCGTACCGTGCCTGATTCGTGAATCGCCGTGCCACCGTCATAGAGGCCGTAAGGGGCTGGGCCGTCGGTAGTGACCTCGGTCGAGTAGGTGCCGCCCCCTGCTTCGACGATAGCGCGAAACGTCTGCTGCATATCTTTCGCCATTTTCATTTCGTTCTCGCCCGCCCGCCAATGAAAACGCAGTACTGGAATGCCCCACTCATCAACAACACTCGGATCGATTTCGCAGTAGGTGTTTTCGTTGGGAATCATCTCTCCTAGTGCTTCCATGCCGATCGTAGCTCCATAAGAGCGGCGGCAGCGTTGCTTCAGGGAGGCGCCATAGCCTTCGACGTGGTCACACACGTCGTCGAACTGCTGCACCACCGGCAGGAAGCGGCCGCCGCCTGGCTCAATGTGATAGCCGCGTAGGAAGTCGTTCTTGCGATCGAATTTCCACCAAGGCATATACACATGAGGCAGATAATTGCCGCCACTGCCGTCGTGGTTGTGAGGCGGCATTTTCTCCAACTGAGGAAAGTAACCCGAACCCCAACTCCCAACACTATCCATCAAGTTTCGCCCCACCACTCCCGAGGAGTTGGCCAATCCCTGGGGGAACAATGGGGAGCGCGAATTCAGCAGCAGACGCGCAGATTCGCAGGTGCTGGCCGCGACTACAAAACTTCGGGCACGCACCTGCTTTTCCCCTTTTGTGGTCCGATCGACGTAGGAAACCGCCTCGGCCTTGCCGTCCTTGCCCACGATGATTTCCCGCGCCATCGCGTTGGTGATCACAGTCAGACGGCCGGTGGCTAGCGCTGGTGGAATCAGTACCTGACTGGAGCTGAAGTTCGATGCCGACTTGCATCCACGGCTGCATTGACCACAGTAGTGGCACGCCGGCCTTCCGTTCAGCGGCTGCGTGAGGATGGCCATGCGCGCTGCCACGCAAAGAACGTTCACCTTGGCGCAGGCTTTTTTGAGGATCGTTTCTGTGCAACGGGGCTTGGGCGGCGGCTGGAAAATACCGTCCGGAGCACTCGGAATGTTTTCCCTGGTTCCGAAAACCCCAATGTAGGACTCGACTTTGTCGTAGTAAGGAGCCAGTTCCTCATATGTAATCGGCCAGTCGTCGCCCATGCCGTCTCTGGAACGGGGTTTGAAATCCATGGGAGAGAAGCGCAACGCCACTCTGCCCCAGTGATTGGTGCGTCCACCTACGATCCGCGAACGGAACCAGCGAAATGTGGAGCCCGGCGCCAACACATAGGGTTCGCCGTCAATTTCCCAGGCACCGTTTGGCGCCATGAACTCGTCCGCCTCCTCGCCCCGCAGCTTACCGCCCACGCCACCACCACGGTGGGGAAGATCGTAAGGCCAAACATGCTCCTTGAAGTCCTTCGCCGGGTCGAGCGGCGGGCCCGCTTCCAGCATCACCACGCTGACCCCGCCCTCAGTAAGCACCTTGGCCGCGGCGCCGCCGGCAGCGCCTGATCCGATGATGCAGACGTCATAGATTTTCGGCGAACGAATCACTTCGAGCATTGATGATCTCCTGGGCAACCGATTGGCGATTATATCTTGGGGTTGCTGCCGTAGTTCCACGGGTGCCGCTGAAAACTGATTATGTCGGAAGCGACGGGCGAAATTTTGGGCGTTTGTTTGCATGCTAAGTCTAGTGAGGAGCGCGTGGTGCGCCCGCGAGCAGCGGACATCGACCTCGAGCGCATGAAGGTCCTCGACGATTTGCGTCTAACTTATCCACACTTTTCTTTTGCAACTTGGGAATAGATCGGCCTTCTTGCCAGTTCTTCTTCAATGAGAAGGAGGCCTTTCGCGTTTCTTCAATCTTCGGCGGCAGCGGGCCGGTTCGCCGCAAACCGCGAACCGGTTAGCCTGTCGTGTGACCTTGTCCAGCGCACGAGTTCAGGTGACAACCTGCACTAGAGGAGTTTTCTTATGAAGCCCAGAAAAATCGCACCCTATGCCTGCCTGCTGGCGGGCACAGTTCTCACCGTAGCCGCAATCGCGCGGCAGTCCTTTGTGGAAGCGCCCGCCGCCTTCGCGACTCCATTGTTGGCGAATAACCCCGGCTCCCAGAGCGTCAGTAACGGCATCCCCGAACCGGTGATCGCTGGTTTCGTCCCCGACACGTTCGCCCTTGATCAGCAGAACTTTGAGGCAAGAGAAGGGAACGACACCGGGCTCGGCCCCGTTTACAATGCCACCTCTTGCGCCGATTGCCACCAGAATCCGGTGACCGGGGGGCCCAGCCAGATGACAGAAGTTCGCGCCGGACACAATGACGCCAACGGCAATTTTGTGAACCCGACGATCATCATCAACGAGGGGCAGAACACGATCACGGGCCGCTCCATCATCAATGATCGCGCCATCTGTCCGCAAGCCGAGGAACATCTGCCGCCGACGGAAAACATTCGAACTCTGCGGGCGGCGCTTAACACACTGGGAGACGGTTTTGTCGAAGCGGTCGACGACAGCACTTTGCGGGAGATCGCCAACCAGCAACCGGGAAAGAGCAACGGACTGATCCACGGTGAGACCGTGGAAGCGCCCATTTTTGAGGCGCCGGGCGTGACCCGCATCGGGCGCTTCGGCTGGAAGGACCAGCATGGCAGCGTGATGTCGTTCGCGGCCGATGCCTATTTGAACGAGATGGGTATTACCAATGCCCTGCGCCCGACAAATGTCACTCAGGTTTGTAACACCGACACTACCAGCCCTGAAGATACTGCCGATCAGACCGGCTTGACCGGCCTCCAACACTTCACTCAATTCATTCGCGGCACCCAGGTGCCACCGCGCGACCTGACGCTGGTGGGCACGCCCGACGTGATCGCGGGCGAAACCCTATTTGACAACGCGGGTTGCAGCACTTGCCACGTGAAGACGATGCGGACGGTGCCGCAGGGGACCGTTCTGAATGGTGGAACCTTTACTGTACCCGATGCCTTGGGTGACAAGATCATCCACCCCTTCGGCGATTTCTTGCTGCACGACGTGGGAACGGGAGATGGCATCGTGCAGGTTGGTCCGCAGGACACAGCGCCAAAGCTGCGCACTCCGCCGCTGTGGGGCATGCGGGCGAAGTCACGTCTTATGCACGATCTGAAGTCGCTCTCCCCCGAGGGTGCGATTCTTCGTCACGGCGGGGAGGCGAGCACAGCCCAGGAAGCCTTTCGAGCAATGACTCCAGAGCAGAAAAGTCAGTTGCTGACATTCTTGAAGTCACTGTAATTCCAGAATGGCCGAGAACGCCGGGGATGGAGAATCGACAGACGCAGACGCGGCACTCCGAATGTACTCGGCGTGCCGCGTTCGTCCGATGATGCTCGCTTACCACGACACTCGTTCCATAGTGAAGTTATCTAGTAGACATTGGACCTACATTACGAACACGCGATCGTTCTGAAAGGGTCCCGCTAAGGAAACAAAGCGGGCAGCTTTCATCCTGGTAGGCCAACGCGGTGCAGAAGGTTTTGGAATCGCGGGTCGGAGCGGAGAGGATCGAGGCCTGGCCGCAGCAGGACGCCCGGGTTGAATCGTTCTTCGTAACCTTTTTCCAGCCAATTCATCGCTTGATCTCTGTCGCCGAGGGCTGCATATACGATGGCAATCTGCGAAGCAAGAGAAGCGCTGGGACTTGAGCGCTTCTTCAGATCGCTCAGCAGCATTTCCGCTTCGCTCCTCCTGCCGGATGCGGCGTAGGCGCGAGCAAGATTTGCTATACATGCGGGGCTGCCCCCGGAAAGCTGGACGGATTTTTCGAGTTCTGCGATGGCCGGCTCGTACATCTGTTTTTGGAAGTACGCCTGGCCGAGTTGGTTATGTGCGAGTGCAAAATTAGGATCCATTTCGATGGTCTTGCGGCTCTGTCGTATCGATTCGTCATAGGAGTGCGCCAGGACAAGTAGCTCTGCCAGCTCAGTCTTGATGATGAGCGACAGCGGATCCAGATCTTCCGCTTTCCTCATCTCTGCGATGGCTTCCTTGTTTCGCCCAATGTGACTCAAGTGCCAGGCATACCAGTGATGAGCGGTCGCGTAGCCAGGGTTAAGCTCAATGGCCCGCTGGAATTCCTTCTCCGCGGTGTCGAAATCCCAGTCGAAGCCGTCCAGGCAGACAGCCAGCGAGGTGTGAGCTTCGCCGAGCGCGCTGTCCAGTTCCAGAGCTTTCAGCGCGGCGGCCTTTGCCTTGGGGAGCGCCTCTTTGGGAGTCATCACCGCATACTGCCAGTCTCCCAACAACGCGTAAGTGTCGGCCAAGCCAGAATAGGCTTGAGCATATTTCGGGTCCTCTTCGATGGCCTGAGTGAAATAGGCCAGCGCGACCTTCAAGCCATCCGCCGTTCGCTTGTTCCAGAAGTAGCGCCCTTTAAGGTAGGACTCGTAAGCTTCTGGATTCACAGCTTTTACATTTTTCAGCGCAGCTTGTTCCCGCGGCGTCAAACTGATCCGAATTTGATCTGCAATCGCGCTAGCGACTCTGTTCTGGAGCGCCAAGGTATCCCTCAACTCACCCTCATAGCTCTGGGACCATAAGTGCTTGTCCGTAGAGGCCTCGATCAACTGCGCCGTGATACGGACCTGGTCGCCCGAACGGAGCACGGTGCCTTCGATCACGGCATCCACGTTCAGCTCGCGAGCGATCTGTGGCAGAGGCTTGCGTGCTCCTTTGTAAACCATTACCGAGGTGCGGGAGATTACTCGCAAAGCGCTGATCTGCGCCAAGTCCGTGATCAACTCATCGGTCATGCCGTCAGCGAAGTAATTCTGGGAATCATCGCCAGAAAGATTTTCCAGCGGAAGCACCGCTAGGGATCGGATGCCCGTAGGAGCAGGGGCCCGCGAACGAAATCGCGAAACGGAGAGACTCGATAAACTCACGATGAGCGCCAACGCGACGATGATCGAGCGCGTCGGCCACAGACGGTGTTTGGATGTGACCGCCAACCCTGCGTCTTGAAGCTTCTGCCCAGGCTCTGTCTTCTTTTCTTGTGACCCAGGCAGATCTCCAGCCGAAGATTCCGGTCTTTTTGGGCGGGCGCCTGCGTCGAGAACTGACACCTCCGCAATAAAACGATAGCCACGTTTTGGAAGCGTCTCGATGAATCGCGGATTCTCAGCCGAATCCCCCAAGGCATTACGCAGCTTCCCGATGGCGATATTGAGAGCCTGATCGAAATCACCAAAGCTCTCGTGGGGCCAGACTCGGTTGCGCAATTCCTCACGGGTGACGACTTCACCCGAGTGTTCCAGCAGGATCTCCAGCAGTTTCAGCGGCTGCTGCTGCACTCTGATTCTCAAACCCGCTTTTCGCACTTCCCCGGACTGGAGAGAGACCTCGTAGGTTCCGAAGCGCACGACCGAGTTGGGCAGCGGAGATTCCATGAGTGCACTTGGGCTTTGCACGGAAGTCTAGCACTCTACTTGCACTGTCCGACAGCGCCGGTACCTGGCAACGGAAACCGAAGCACAGCTTTCACCCTGGAAGGCCAATGCGGTGCACAAGGTTCTGGAAGCGCGGGTCGGAGCGCAGCGGATCAAAGCCGGGGCGCAAGAGGATCGACGGGATAAAGCGCTCGGAAAAGGCTTTCTCCAGCCAGGCCATTGCCTGATCCTTCTCACCCAGACCTGCATGGATCAAGGCAATCTCGGCCGCATCGGAAGAACCATTCGATCGGCTGGTCAGATCATTCAATATCTTTACTGCCTGGTTTCGCCGTTCGGAGACGGCATACGCGTAAGCCAGATTCGATGTGAATGTTGTGCTGCCTCCCGACAACTCAATGGCTCGTTGAAGTTCCGCGATGGCCTCGCTATACATGCGCTTTTGCAGGTATGTCTGGCTGAGCTCGAAGTGTGCAATGGCAAAGTTGGGGTCCATCTCCAGCGTCTTTCGGCTTTGCTGTATGGACTCGTCATATCGACGCGCCACGAAAAGGAGGTCTGCGGTATCAGCGCTAATGATGAGCGAAAGCGGATCCAAACTCTCTGCTTTTCTTATTTCAGCGATGGCCTCGCGCTGCCGTCCTAGCAGATTCAAATGCCAGGCATACCACTGGTGGGCCGTGGCGTAGCCGGGGTTAAGCTCGATGGCCCGCCTGAATTCCTTTCCAGCAGACTGCCAGTCCCAGTCGAACATACCCAGGGACGCAAGCGAGGTGTGGGCGTCGCTGAGGCTGTTGTCCAGCTCTAGAGCCCTAGTCGCTGCCGCCTTGGCTTTGGGATATGCCTCTTTCGGGGCCATAACTCCGTACTCCCAGTCTCCCAACAAAACATACGTGTCGGCTAAGCCAGAATAGGCTTGTGCGTATTTCGGGTCCTCTTCAATTGCCTGATTGAAATAAGCCAGCGCGACCTTGAAACCATCCGCCGTTCGCTTGTTCCAGAAGTAGCGCCCTTTAAGGTAGGACTCGTAAGCTTCTGGATTCACAACCTTTGCGTTTTTCAGCGCAGTTTGTTCCTGCGGAGTCAAGCTGATCCGAATTTGATCTGCGATCGCGCCAGCGACTCTGTTCTGGAGCGCCAAGGTATCCCGCAACTCACCCTCGTAGCTCTGGGACCACAAGTGCTTGTCCGTGGAGGCCTCGATCAACTGCGCCGTGATGCGGACCTGGTCGCCCGAACGGAGCACCGTGCCTTCTACCATGGCGTCCACGTTCAGCTCACGAGCGATCTGCGGCAGAGGCTTGCGCGCTCCTTTGTAAGCCATTACGGAGGTACGGGAGATTACCCGTAAAGCGCTGATCTGCGCCAGGTCCGTGATCAACTCATCGGTCATGCCGTCCGCGAAGTAATTCTGGGACGCGTCACCAGAAAGGCTTTCCAGCGGAAGCACCGCCAAGGATCGGATGCCCGCTGGCGCACGGCCACCCGAACGGAAAAGCCAAGCGAAGAAAATCAGCAAACTCAGGACGAGCGCCAACGCGACGGTGACCCGGCGCGTCAGCCACAGCCGGGGTTGGGGTGAAACCGCCAACCCGGCCCCTTGAAGCTTGGGCCCAGGCTCTGTCTTCTTTTCTTGTGACCCAGGCAGATCTGCAGCCGAAGATGCTGGTCTTTTTGGGCGGGCGCCTGTGTCGAGAATTGACACGTCCGCAATAAAGCGATAGCCACGTTTTGGAAGCGTCTCGATGAATCGCGGATTCTCGGTCGAGTCCCCCAAGGCACTCCGCAGCTTCCCGATGGCGATATTGAGAGCCTGATCGAAATCACCAAAGCTCTCGTTCGGCCAGACTCGGCTGCGCAATTCCTCGCGGGTGACGACTTCACCCGGGTGTTCCAGCAGGATCTCCAGCAGTTTCAGCGGCTGCCGCTGCACTCTGATTCTCAAACCCGCTTTCCGCACTTCCCCGGACTGGAGACAAACCTCGTAGGTTCCGAATCGCACGACCGAGTTGGGCGGCGGGGATTCCATTAGCGCACCTGGGCTTCGCACGGAAGTCTAGCACTTCGCGCGTCGAGACTCCCGAACTCAGGATACAGGCGGAGCTAAGTAATTGCCCACCAATCATTTAACGGGTAATGGGCAGGATATGTGGAAAAAGTCCTCAGTTAATTGACGGCGGAAGATGAACCCGTCAAAGTGGGCTGCGACAGGGGTTGGGGCTGATTCAGGAGAAGGCAAATGAGTGGTGTTGGACTTGGCTCAGTAGGGGTCGCCCGGTTTGGGGCCTCGTCCTCCCATGACGATCAGCCGTTGGCAGGGTTCGAAGAGTTAGCCATGCCCCTGTTCGATCCCCTCTACAACTTCGCGCGCTGGCTGGTGCGCAATTCAAGCGATGCCGAAGATCTCGTACAAGAGACCTATCTCAAGGCTTTGCGCAGTTTCGCCTCGTTTCAGCCTGGCACCAATTTCCGGGCGTGGATGTTTCGAATCCTGAAAAACACGTTTCTGAGTTCGCGTTCAACACTGGAGCGGCGCATGAACGATGCGACGGTTTCAGAGGAGGACGGCCAGGAACTGGCGGTTGAGACGGAAACTCCCGAAACGATCCTAACGAATCGCTCCAATTCCGAATTGGTGCAGCGCGCCATTGGCGATCTGCCGATGCATTACCGGGAGGCCCTTCTTCTTTGTGAAGTGGAGGAAATGTCGTACCAGGAGATCGCGGAAATATTGTCGATCCCGATGGGAACCGTTATGTCGCGCCTGGGCAGAGCCCGGAAGTCAGTTCGCGAGTCGCTACTCAGCGTTTCCGCGTGTGTAGCGCCGCGTCAGGGCATTTGAGAGGAAAAGAGACGTTGATGGGATTGTTGACGAACCTTTTGCGAAGTCTTGATGCTCTCATTATGTGTTCGGCCCTATGCTGTCATGCGACCGGCACAGGGGCAGTGGTGTCAATCAAGCGGCGATGCCGCAGAAAGAGGAACAGCTTATGGCAGCCACCTCCGTGGCAGCAACCCTGACCACTCCAATGTCCGAACTTCGACCGGCTCCTATGGAGCGGATTTTGGTGATCGAGCACGATGTTGCGCTCCGGAAGATTCTGCGGCGGCTCCTTTCCTCGGAAGGATATGAGGTCGAGGTGGTCCCCGATGGCGTTGCTGGCCTGGAGTCGCTTCTCCAAAGAATACCAGCCGCAGTGGTGCTCGACCTACCGCGCCCGGGATCTTCAGGGGGTGAACTCTGCAAGAAAATTGTGGATCTGATTCATGGTCTGCCTCTGGTGATTCTTAGCGCAAGTTCGAGCGTTGCGGACAAGGTTCTTCTCCTCGAAATGGGCGCCGACGATTACTTGACGGTACCGTTCAGCCCAAGGGAACTGGTCGCGCGTCTGCACGCGCTAATGAGACGTGCATCGCGAGTCAGTCCCGAAGAGGTTTACGCTTTCGAAGATGTGGTGGTGGATTTTTCCAAGGCCGAGATCACTCGTGGCGGCGCGAAGATCACGGTCACGGCAAAGGAATTCAAGATACTGGATTTCTTCACAAAGAACGCAGAACGTGCGATCTCGCGGGATGAACTTCTCGATAAGGTTTGGGGGTACGAGAACTACCCCTGCACGCGGACGGTGGACAACCACATCCTGAAGTTGCGACAGAAACTCGAAAGCGACCCCTCACGCCCGCTACACTTTCTCACAGTATACGGTTGGGGCTATAAGTTTTTGCCTTGAGTTACCTGAGTGGGGAGCCGAGCGAGTGCCCCCGCTGCAATTCCGATAGCCAGGCTACCGAGGCTCATCAGCACTTCGCACCTGGTCGGAGCCGTGATCGTGCCTCTGGGAATGGTTGTCACCGCATTCTCCAGCCCGGAGCATTCCGATCTATGACGCGACTTTAAACAATTTCGCCAGACTATCGATGTTCGCAGCACTAGCATCGCCGATCACGAAATAGCGAAGGCCGCCTTGAGTCCATGTTTCCATGTTGAACGTCAGTTGATTCGGCGAGACAGGATCTTTGTCCAACCTGGCTGGCAATGACCGTTCCTGGAATACGAACACGGAAATATGGTGTTTCCCCACGTCGTAAATAAGATGCGCTCCCGGCGTTTGATCGAGATAGGTCATCCGGCCGCCCAGCAGAGAGAATCCCGTGTTCTGGAGTTCCGGCAAATTGAACGCGAAGGGGATTTTTCCCTGGAACCAGGGCTTCACCGTGTGCCGATCGGTGGAGATCACATCCACCGGAGATGAACTGGCCAGTGTCGCCACGTGCAAGTCGGCAATCTCGCTGAAAACCTGATTTCTGCCGGATCGAGTTCCCAGATAGACTGAAGTCAACGTGCCGACCACGATAATGGCGGCTGCAGTCGCAGCCAACGTCCAACCCAGGCCAAGACTGCGCCGCGGTTTTGCAGCAATCTTCTGCTGCATCCGCTTCCGAAACTCAGCACTGGGAGTGTAGCGTTTTCCAGCGACTTGAATCGCGCGCTTCATCTGGACGCGCGTAAGGGCATCCGCCGAGCAAGAGAGGCAGTTGCGCACATGAGCGTCGAAGGTGCGCATCTGTTCCTCTGGAACCTCGCCGTCAAGGTAAGTGTCGAGTTTTGCCCGCCAGGACTCACAAACCATGGGTCACCATTCTTAGTTCATCCTTTTTGAAGCTGCAGTCGCAGGCCTTCGCCTAACGTTTTTCTGGCACGGGACAAGCGCGACATCACCGTACCCATCGGAATGGCGAGGGCATCTGAGATTTCCCGATACGACATTTCTTCGACTTCGCACAGCAATAAGATCTCGCGATAGGCGAGTGGGAGTTGCTCCAGGGCCAGCTGCACGCGTTCTCCATCCGAACGCCGCAACAGGATGCTCTCTGGCGTTTCCTCGACTGCGGGCAAGATTTCCTCTTCGTCCTCAAGATCGAGAGGCACCATAGCGGTCTGCTTCAGCCCGGTACGGGAGGACAGAAATGCATTGCGCAGGATCTTGTAGATCCAGGCCCGAAAATTCGTGCCCGGCCGGAACGACGCAAACCCCTTAAGCGCCTTGGCATACGTCTCCTGCACCAGATCCTCGGCTTCTTCCCGGTCATGCGTCAGCCAGCAGGCAAAGTTGTAGAGCCGCTCGAAGTGGGGCATGGCTAGCTGCTCGAACGACTCCGATGGCAGGCCTTCTCCGACATCCACACAATGGTAAACCCGCGGAGGACCGTTTTATTCCCTCAGCCCCCAAGAAAATATTTCGGAATAAAGACCGAGGGCGGTCAGTTCTGTACAACGAGTCAGGGAGCGAACTGGAGTCACGAGGAAATGCTGGAGCAGAAGAACCGAGCGCCCTTTAGCGGTATCCGGGGAGGAACAAAATGAAAAGCAATCTGATCATCTCGTGCTTGGCTTTGTGCGGACTGCCGATGTATTTGCACGCCGGAACAGGACAGGATCCGAAAACGTATCAACCCGCAGTCCAAGGGCAGAACGCACCAACTGCGGATCGGATTCCGGCGGGCACCATTCTTCCGGTCAGCTTGAATTCCGACCTGCGCTCGGACAAGAGCCCAAACGGAGCAACGCTCACCGCAACGGTGATGCAGGATGTGCCTCTGGGCAAGGGAGAAAGGCTCCGCAAAGGAGCCAAGCTGACCGGCCATGTGGTCGAAGCCATCACTCCAGGACCAGGGGCTGACGAATCCAAGATCTCATTTCAATTTGACCAGGTCCGACTCGGCAGCCTGACCATCCCGATTACCACCACCCTGCGCGCGGTGGCTTCAAGGAGTGCGGTACTTGCTGCCACACCCGAGCTAACGTCGAGCGAGTATGCCGACGACCAGATTGAAATCGGAGGCGACCAGATTTCTTACGGCGAAGGTGGGCCCGTAATGGTGGGATCGCAGGTTGTGGGGAGATATACCAGCCAGGGCGTGCTGGCCAATGTGGACCAGAATTCGGGCACCCCGCGCGGGGCCACAAGCGATGACGACGCCCGCCCGCGGGCATTTTGGCTCTTCTCAGTCAATGCCCGCGGCACATACGGATTTGGAGACCTCAGAATCCTCCAATCCGGACGCACCGAGCCGCTTGGTGAAGTCACTTTGGCCTCCAACCGCAAAGTGGTGGAAGTCGACAAGGGCAGCGCGATGCTCTTGCGTGTAAATGGCACCGGGCCCGAGGAGGCACATGCGCATACGAGCCTTTCGCGAGGGACCTGGCAATAACAGGCTCGGGGTGCGGCGGGGTTGGCGTCGTCAAGCCAATATCCGCCGCAGCCAGCAATTCATTCCAGCTCAAGGGATACGGCAATGATAAATCCTTTCGACCCCAAGACAGTGTTCTTGGCCAAGCACGCGCAACATGTCGTGCTGATCCATTTTCCCATCGCGCTGTTCATTACGGCGGTGGCGTTCGACCTTGTCGCGCAGTGTACGAAACGGCGCGGCCTGGCGGACGCAGCCTACTACAACCTGCTGATGGCGGCGATTTCGACTATTCCGGTTCTCGCTACTGGGCTACTCGCGTGGCAGTTCCAACTCGAGGGACAGAAGCTGAAGGGCATCCTATTGCTGCACCTCGTTCTGGCGTGTATTTCGACGGCGATGATCTGGCTGGTGTGGTGGGCGCATTTCCGCGCTCGACGGAGGACCGTATTCCCACCTGGCTATCGCTTCGCTGTGGAGTTTCTGGCAGTCGGTCTGGTGGCGCTGACCGGACATTTGGGCGGCTTTCTAAGCGGGGTAAACGGACCCGGTTAATGCTCACGTATGGATTTCTGGCTGCAATTTAATTTTGCCAGGAATAAAAGCGGCTCGAGCCAGTTATCCATTCAGAACGTTGCAAATTACGGAGGGCAGATGCCAGACAAGAAGCAAGATTTGATCGATCAGAATTTGCAAGACCTCAACAACGACGGAGTCGATCGTCGCGGGTTCCTGAAGTGCATGGCGTGGGCCGGCACAGGCCTGGTCTGGACTTTGAGCGGCGGTATCCCGGTGTCTCGGGCCTTCGCCAAAGGTCACGGCAAAGATGCGGCTAAAGCCGGGGACTTCAGCTTTGTCCAGATCAGCGACAGCCACATCGGTTTCAGCAAGCCGGCCAATCCGGATGTCACCGCGACTCTGCAGACGGCGATCGACAAGATCAATGCCATGCCCCACAGGCCGGACTTCATCATTCACACCGGCGATCTCAGTCAACTCTCGAAGCCGAGTGAATTCGACACTTTGGACCAGGCATTAAAAGGCGCTTCCGCAAAGCAGATTTATTTCGTACCGGGTGAGCACGACATGCTGACCGACAACGGCGAGCAATATCTCCAGCGCTATGGGAAGGGCACAAAAGGCACCGGATGGTACAGCTTCGATCACAAAGGGGTGCATTTTGTGGGTCTCGTGAATGTCGCCAATTTGAAAGCTGGTGGCATGGGATCGCTCGGTCACGAGCAACTGGAGTGGCTTGAAGACGATCTCAAGGGCCGCACCGCCAGCACTCCGATTGTGCTTTTCGCACACATCCCGTTGTGGACCATCTATCCCGATTGGGGTTGGGGAACCGACGACAGCGAACAAGCTTTGTCTTACGTCAAGCGTTTCGGTTCCGTAACCGTGTTGAACGGCCATATTCACCAGATCATGCAGAAAGTGGAGGGCAAGGTCTCGTTCCACACCGCCATGTCGACCGCTTTCCCTCAACCTGCGCCAGGAACCGCTCCCTCGGCCGGACCCATGAAAGTACCAGCGGACCAGTTGCAGCGAGTGTTGGGAATCACCGATGTGAACTATCTGGTCAGCGGTCGCAGTCTGGCAGTCGTCGATTCGCCGCTTGCCGATTCGGGCTCTTCGGCTGCAGAGAATGCACCCTCGCCCCTGGTGGCAGTTGGCTCAAGCCGCGGCTAGAGACCAGCAAGGGTCCGGCCAAAACGACAATCAAGCAGGAACATCAAACTAGAAAGGAAACGAGACAATGAAAAGGAACAATGTGTGGGTCGCAAGCTTCACAGCCTCGGTAATTATTGCGATCGTACTGCTGATCGCGGGATCACCGAGCGTCACGGCGAATGACCAGCCTACCGCAGCAAGCGCAGTCGTGAACATCGACAATTTCGTTTTTGGCCCGCAGACAGTCACCGTACCCGTCGGAGCGACGGTCACATGGACAAACAAAGATGACATTCCCCATACCTCGGTCAGCACCGATGGTGTGTTCAAGTCGAAGGTGCTGGATACCGATGAAAAGTTCTCCTACACCTTTACCAAGGCGGGAACATATCCCTACTACTGCACGATCCACCCGAAAATGACCGGCAAAGTCGTGGTGCAGTGAGCTCAGACTGCTAGGTGGCGTGCAATGGAAACGGCTCTCCGCTCTCGGTGGCATCAGTTGCCGTTGCAAGGCGATTGTTGTTCCAAACGCTGTACACGAATATGACTGAAACCTCGACACAATTCGCATCGATGGAAGTGGCAAGCGACGACCTGCATCTTGTCCACGCCAGCAAGGATGGAGATGTTGCGGCCTTCGAGCAACTCGTAAAGCGATACGATCGCAAACTTTACCGAATCGCTCAAAGCATTACGCATAACAGAGAAGATTCCCAAGATGCAGTCCAGGAAGCTCTCTTGAAGGCTTTTCAGAACCTGGGCGAATTCAGAGAGGAGTCCCAATTCTCAACCTGGCTGATTCGCATCACGGTGAACCAGTCGTTGATGAAGCTGCGGAAGCAACGCGCGACCAGAGAGGTGTCCCTGAATGAAGATTTTCAGACAGACAGTGACGCCCTTCCAATCGAAATCGCTGATTGGGCGCCCAATCCAGAGCAACTCTACCGGGAGTCTGAATTACGAGCCATCCTAATCAGGACCTTGAAAGAACTGCCCCTGATCCTGCGGGCGGTTTTCGTATTGCGGGATATTGAAGGGCTTTCGATAGATCAGACTGCCCAGGTGCTCAACGTGAGTCACACCGCGGTCAAGGCGAGACTATGGCGAAGTCGCCTGCAGCTTCGCGAACGCCTCAACAAGTACTTCAGCCAACGAACGGACTCTGCGGGAGCAGTCTCGTTTCTTTACAAATACCTGACACAAGCGGCGCCGCTTTCTCGTAATGTAGCTGCTGATCAATCAAGCGCGACATGGTCCAAGAGTGAACGTTTTCAACCCCAACCACAGTGACGGCGCAGCCGCGTATTTAAGAGAGCTCGACGAGTTGCAACCTTAGCGAGCGAAGCCTGGCAGCCGGAGGCCGCGCGGGGCCTCACGCTGTTCGATGGCCCGCGGCATTCTAAGGATGTCCGGAAACCGGAACTACAGCCTCAGAGATTTCAGGTCCCTCCCCCAGCACGGACAGGCGTCGGCGATGACAATTCTCGAATGGAATCGCCCCAAGCTGGCGGCCTGTCCGCCTCCCACAACAGTCCGCGG
>Ga0210383_10001390_pt1 | contig 22060 bp, 15 predicted proteins | sample IncBWC14OmetaG_FD_160072 | JGI IMG/M metagenome (GOLD analysis project Ga0210383, IMG submission 160072) | Forest soil microbial communities from Barre Woods Harvard Forest LTER site, Petersham, Massachusetts, United States - Inc-BW-C-14-O ... | reverse complement strand
CATCTACAACCTCGGTGGCCGACCCGCTGTGGCCGCCGTGACCTAATTTAGAAAGGGGTGACAGAGTCTCGTTGCAGTTAATACGACATTTTCTCGTTGCAACAACACCCCTCAGGTTTCACGGTCTTTCAGGTTTCTAGGCTGCAACCGTACCTGACTTCGTTGTGCACCTACTCCCGAATCCTCGAACTGCGACAGAGAGCGGCGTAGACCGGCGCCGAGCGAGTCTCAGTTTGAAAGTGCGGCGAGCTGATTGTCGCGAAAAAAGACAAAGCAATCTCTTGTAAGTCACTCGTTCCATGGCTTTTTATTTGGTCAGTCAACTGCATCGGAGAGCCATGCGGCCATCCAGACATGGACTTCCGTGCCGTCGAAAGGCGGGGCTTACGCTCTTAGAATGGCGAAGTCCCAAGTTTGAAACGCGGCTGTTTAGCCGCCCGGAGTTTAGCCATGACTTCAACCCCCACCACGCCAGTCGGAATCAAGAAACCAGCGTCTCCAGCCGTCCTGCCATCGAACAACGACACTCAAACCACCGCGCGTGTGTCGAAGCCGAGTTCGCCGGTCGCAGCTCAGATCGGTCCCAAACAAGTCGGTTACGGAATGCCGTGTGCGACCTGCAAGACGTACTACGCGGCTGATCTGAAAGCTTGCCCGGTGTGTAAAGGCGGGGAGCGGGTTTCACCGACGGCGGCACCGTTGCGTTCCACTGTCTCTGCCAGCGAACTATGCCCCGATCCTGTTGCCCTGGAAGAGGAGCGCGAACGCTTCTTACGCGACTTCAAGGCACAAGTCTTTGCCTCTCAGTTACCAGTGGGCGGCAGCCCAAGCCAGCGTTGCGTTCATGAGGAAAGCCATCCCACTGCACCCGAGCCGGCAGTCGTGTGCCAGGGCTGTTACGACCACTTACAGGAGCGCGTGGACGTTCTGGAAGCGGCGATGCACATGGACCTGAAGGAAGCGACGCAGATTATATACGACGCGGTATGGGCCGATTCGTCCGATCCAACCAAGACTTACGAGAACGCTGCTCACGCGCTGATGGCTGAGCTACGCAAGCGTTCCGGAGTCACTCAAGTGTTCGGGCTGCTGCAGCCTCTGTCGGACTAAGCACTTTTCATCCCTCTCCGCGGAGACCCGCCTGCTCCGCCTTCAGGCCAACCTATTTCTAAAACGTCAATCCAAGGTGACATTCGCAAAGGGCGTGCATGCTGAACAACAAGAGCGTGAGCGATGCAACTTTTATTCCCAGCGCTCGCCGAACTCGGTGAACAAGGTATTATCGATCTGGTTTGGCAATGGATACGTTTCTGGCCATGGTAATGAATGTGGCTAGCACGCCAACGGAGAAGGGCAACGCGCCCGCTCTGGTTGCGTTCCCGCATTGAAGATCATGACAGAAGTCACTGACGCGAAAAATCGGCGAGGGACTCGGCCGATTGTTGATTTGTTACGAATGAGGTCGTTCGTTCTAAGGAAACACGAGTATTCTGTCGCAGTGCGGAATTGTGTACTCTAGTTGATTCTTCAAGAAAGAGAGAATCGCGGATGAAGAAAAAACGACTTACTGCTCAACAAGTACGCACTCAGGAGCGACGCCGCTCGCACAACCGGAAGCACACCTTGCTGCGCCGGGAGTGCTATAAATGGCTCAGGAAAAACCTGCCTGAGGTTTATGAGAAGTTGAGAAAGAAAGCTGGGCTGGTCAAAACTGGGCGACCAAAGAGCTAGGCGCGTTTCCGGCGGATGGGGCCCGAGAGCGATGGCTACGGCTCACACCTTCTGCGTGAGAGGCCTAGCCACGTCATTTCTTGTCGGCGGAAAACTTGTAGACAGTGCGTGAAGTGTACGTCTGGCCCGGCTTCAGGATGGTCGACGGAAAACTCGGATGATTCGGCGAGTCGGGGAAATGCTGGGTCTCGAGGCAAAAAGCATAGTGTTGCCTATAGACGCGTGCCTGCTTCCCGGTGAGAGTTCCGTCGAGAAAGTTCGCCGAATAAAATTGGACACCCGGTTCGGTGGTATAAATTTCGACGACGCGCCCAGTCGAAGGTTCGTGCACGCGGGCCGCGAGTTCAAGACCGGATCCCTTGCGATTGATCACAAAATTGTGATCGTAGCCGTGGGCTAGCACCAGTTGTTCGTAGTTGTCCTTTATGCGGGCTCCGATGGCAGCAGCCTTGTTGAAGTCTAGCGGCGTTCCCTGGACTGGGCGCAGCTCCCCCGTAGGAATCAGATTCTTGTCCACCGGAATGAAGCGATCCGCGTTAATCAGCAGTTCGTGAGCCAGCACGTCCCCAGTTCCCTGTCCGGCCAGGTTGAAGTACCCGTGCGACGTTAGATTCACCGGAGTAGCTTTGTCGGTTATGGCTTCGTAATCGATCGCGAGTTCATCGGCATCCGTGAGAGTGTAAGTGACTGTCGTGGCGAGGTTCCCCGGAAAGCCTTCTTCACCATTCTTGCTGGTGTAACGAAGAACCAGAGCAACGCTCTTCTTACTCTCCGATGGCTCCGCTTGCCACAGTACTTTGTCGAAACCCTTTACGCCACCGTGCAGCGTGTTCGGGCCGTTGTTCTTGGGAAGCGTGTATTCCACTCCGTCGAGCGTGAATTTGCCGTTGGCAATGCGATTTGCGTAGCGACCGATGATCGAGCCGAAATGTGGGTTGTTTGTGAAGTAGGGCTCCAGGCTATCGAAACCGAGAACCACGTCGTCGAGCTTGCCATTCCGGTCGGGAACACGCAGAGACAGGACGATCCCCCCGAAATTCATGATCCGTACTTCCATGCCCTGGGCATTTGTGAGTGTGTAAACGTCGACGACATTGCCGTCCGGCAATTTCCCAAAAACTTCTTTCTTGATTGCGTGCTTGCCTGCGGAACTGGACGTTTGCGCAAGACATAGGGAGATTGCGAACCAACTTACGAGCTGGGCCATGGTGACCAGGCTTTCAAATGAAAAGTGTGTTTTCTCAAACGGTCGCTCCACTGGGTTGGATGTTCTCACGAGAATATTATTCCCCGAGTCACCCGATTCTCTCAAAGCGGCTTTTCGCTTCATGCTGTTCGGATCGGCTTCGATCCTTTGAAACCATAGTAAACAATATAAAGATAGCAAATCGCCGGCAGAATAAAGGAGTGGTGGATTCCGATCCGGTCGGCCAAGACGCCGACCAAAACCGGCACCACCGCGCCGCCCACGATCGCCATAATCATGATTCCGGATCCTTCGCCGGTGAGGGGTCCCAACTCGGCGATGCCCAGGGTAAAAATACTGGGGAACATGATGGAGTTAAAAAATCCTACGAGGATGATGCTCCACATCGCGACAGGGCCCACACTCACTATGGAAACGCCGACCAGCAGGAACGCTGCGATGGCCGCCGTGCCCAGAACAATACCAGTTCGAACCTTTTGCAGAATCGCCGACCCAATGAACCTGCCAACCATTGCGCCGCCCCAGTAGAAGGACAGATATCCAGCGGCGACTTTTTCCGCGAGATTGCCGATGTTGGGCTGACTCAGGTAGTTCACCATGAAGCTGCCGATCGCGACCTCTGCGCCCACGTAAACGAAGATTCCAACTGCTCCCAATACCAGATTCTGGTACTTCCACAAACTGGTGTGGCCGGCGCGGTCGCCGGTATGACGCTCCGCTTCCGGTACTGGAGGAAGTTTGAAGGCAGCAATGGCAATTCCGAGCGCGATGGCGATTAATCCCAGCGCCAGATAGGGCAGCTTGATCGAAGACGCTTGCTGCAACCGGTAGGCTTGAAGCACGTCAGACGACATTTGACGGATCTCGTCCATGCTCTTCGGCGCCGCGCTCAAGATGAACAAACCGCCTACGTACGGGGCAATCGTGGTGCCTAACGAATTGAAAGCCTGCGCCAGGTTCAAGCGGCTGGACGCGGTCTTCGCCGGACCCAACACCGCAACATAAGGATTCGCGGCAACCTGTAAGGCGGTAATTCCGCCGGCGAGAATCATCAATGCGACCAGAAAGAGCGGATACGACGGCACGGCGGCGGCGGGGATGAATAGAATCGCTCCTACCCCCATCGTGAACAACCCGGCTACCATGGTCCACTTGTAGCCAATCCACTCGACGATCTTTCCCATGGGAACCGAAAACAAAAAATACGCCGAGAAAAACGCGAACTGGATGAACATGATCTTCGCGTAGCTCAGATCGAAGATCGGCTTCAGATGGGGAACCAGAATGTCGTTGAGGCAGGTGAGAAACCCCCACATAAAGAACAGCGTCGTGACGACGACCAGTGCGCTTCTGTAGGTGGCGGAAGGTGCAGTCGTTGTGGCCGGATTATTTGGGATGTTGGTTGTCATGGGAAATCGAAGTCTGTTAGGTGCTTGCCAATTCCTTCTGCATCTCCTCTAACGTAAAACCTTTGGTTTCTGGATACAAAAATAAAACCACGAAGAATTGCAGCACCATCATGGCTGAAAAGAAAACGAACGGGTAAGCGCCGGAAGACGCAGCCATAAGAGGAAATATGCCAGAGATTAAGGCGTTCATAAACCAGTGCGAGAAACTGCCCAGGCTTTGTCCTTTAGCCCGAACCGTGTTGGGAAAAACTTCCGACAGATAAACCCAGATCACAGCGCCTTGTGAAAATGCGAAGAACGCTATGTAACCCACCAATAGCCAGACCAAAAGATTTTCATGGCTGTGGGTGAAGAAGATTGCAGAAACTCCTGCCAGGCATACTGCCGTTCCGACCGAGCCGACCAGCAGCAGTGTTTTGCGGCCAAGTCGATCGATCACCGTCATGGCGATCATCGTGAAAGTGAGATTGGTGGCTCCAATCGCTACCGCCTGAAGGTCGCCGGACATTCGATTGAATCCAGCATGAGCAAAAATGTCGTTGAGATAGTAAAGAATCGCGTTGATGCCCGACAGTTGATTAAACATGCCGATGCTCACCGCCAAGAAAATTGGGAAAGCATATTTTCTGGTAAACAATTTCTCGGCTGCCTGCTTCTGTTCAACGTCGATGGATTCGACGATCTCCTGTAGATCCCGCTCGTAGTTCTCGTCCCCCGTCATCCGCAGAGCGGTTCTTGCCTCGGCCACGCGCCCCTTCTTGACCAACCATCGCGGACTTCGCGGAATGGTAAACAGCATCACAAAGAACAGAGCCGCCGGAAACGCGGCCACTCCCAGGTCCCACCGCCATTCCGCTGTGCCCAGATGCGCGAGCGCGATGAGGTAATTGGAAAAATATGCGAGCAGGATGCCAAAGACTACGTTGAACTGAAACAACCCCACCAATCGTCCCCGCCATTTTGCGGGAGCGACCTCGGCGATATACATCGGGGCCAGCACGGACGATCCGCCAATGCCCAGCCCCCCGATGAACCGGAACACAACCAGAGACCACCAACTCCAGGCGATAGCACAGCCGACGGCAGAGACCAGATAGAAAATTGCCAAACCTCGCAAACTGTCACGGCGTCCAAAACGTTCTCCGGGGAACCCGGCGAGCATTGCGCCGACAACCGTGCCCCAAATTGCGATGGAAACTGTGATTCCTAGGCTCTTCGAAGACAGACTGAAGACCTGCGACAGCGCGCTCGTGGTGCCCGAAATGACGGCAGTGTCGAACCCAAACAGCAGGCCGCCCAAGGCGGCTACGACTGTGCTTTTCAGCAACACCGAGTTCAACTTCATGCAGTCTCCCGCTGTCCGATTCTTGCTTCAAGGGCGTTGGCCTCGGCAATCGTCCACTCCGGGGTTGCCCCACTGCGGCTGGCGACTAGCGCTCCCACGCGATTAGCGAAGTCGGCAGTTCGTCGGATGGGCCACCCGCTCCCCATGCCATGCACGAAGGCGGCCGCGAAAGCATCGCCTGCGCCGACCGTATCCACGACCTGAACTGGATACCCGGGCGCTTCGATGTACTGCCCGCCCATCAGAAGCGCACACCCAAGCGAGCCGCGGGTCACGCACACCCCGTCCCATTTGTATAAGGCAGCATAATTCCGACAAAACTCCTCGATCGAACCGTGGCGTGAACCAAACATTCGGGCGATGGCTTCGACCTCTTCATGATTTAGCTTCACGATGGTTGCACGCGACATAAGCTCCTGGATCAGCTCTGACGTGTAGCCATCCGCCCGAAGATTCACATCGTAAAAGCGGCGTGCTCCCGATGCCCGGTCGAGGAGACCCGCTGTCAATTGTCGGGCCTGGGGATAAATCTGATGCAGTGTCCCGAAATAAATCCAATCTACCGGACGGGAAAATAATCTTTCGCACTGCGACGCCGTGAGCTCGGGGAAATCGTACGCTGCGGGACGGTGAAGGACGAATTTCGGCTGTCCATCGCTGGCCAGCGCAACCGAGGCGGTGCCGGTGGGATGATCTTTTTCTGTGTGCAGATAATCAGTGGCCAGGCCAAGCCGAGACATCCAGTCGATGACCTTCTGGCCCAACTCATCCTTGCCCACTGAGCTGATGAATGAAACCCGGTGCCCGAGTCGGCTAAGGTGAGCTGAAAAATTAAACGTGGCGCCGCCCAAATGCTCTTCTTGCCCGACGATGTCCCAAAGCACTTCACCGATACTGATGACGTTCACGCGTAATCCTCGGAGTCCACGTCCGACGTGCGCCCGACGGCTTGAAATTCTGGCACAGTATACACTCCTGTCCTCGGTTGATGAGGTCAGCGCAGGATCACTTTGCCGCGTACGCTTCCGTCAGAGACATGATTTTCAGCGCACTCTTAAGTTGATCGACGGTTGCGGCGGACTTGAGAGTAACCGTGGCAGATTCTCCCGGAAGCAGATCAAAATAGTTGTCCGAGGTTTCAACGTCGAGATCGCCGAAGGAAATATAGACGCCGCGAGCCAGTTGCGATGCACGCAAGCTCATCTGGTAGGCTGCACTGGTCCCCTCGATACTAGTTTCGATCTTGGGCGCGACCGGCAGTTCCAAGTTGTGGGTCACGTCGAAAAAAATGAGGTTTCTGTACAGTTTCTGGCTGGGGGACATTTTCGTTCCTGACACTTCCAGGTCGAATACCAGAAAGCTGCGATCCGGATCGGCCTTCGCTGCGAGTTCGGCTTTATCCAGTGTGAAGTAGATTGCGCTGGATTGTGCGGGAATTTGAATGTCTTTGGTTTGATCGAGCAAGGCCCTTCCCGAAAAATCGAGAAGCCGGGTGTGAATCGTCCCAGAGAGCGGTTGCAGCTTGTCCGAAACGACATATACGTCCACCTTATCGTCGTGCAGATATGGCGAGACAAGCACATCGTCGTAGAAGCGCCGCGCATAGTAGTGAAGCGCCTTCCAACGCCCGTAATAATCGATGCTTGCCCACGAGGCTACCGGCCAGCAGTCATTCAACTGCCAGTACAGGGAACCCATGGTGCGCGGGCGCTGCCGGCGCAAATGCTCGGCGCCGATTTTGATGATCTCCGCTTGCTGCAACTGGCTCAAATATACGAAAGACGCGAAATCCTTGGGCTCGCGGTATTCGCGCAACATGTAAGTCAAAATGCGTTCGTTGCCGCCTTTGTTTTTCTGGTGCGCCTGCATGACCGTTGAACGAATGTCGAAATCCTCCGGCTTACTGGCGAACGTCCGGATGGTTCGCATCTCGGGAAACGATTGGAATCCATATTCCGTCATGAAACGCGGAAATTGCTTGGTGTAGTCTTCCGCCGGCGCCTGCTGATGCCACACCGCCCAATAGTGCATATCGCCGTTGTGCTGATTGTCGGGAACCTCCTCGAAGTTGGCGCTTGGAGAACTCGGCCAATAAGGCACGGCATCGGTATACTGCGCGACCGCACTCTTCAGGATGTCGTCAAACATGACCATGTAATCCTGCCAGACGCGATCACGGATTTCGGGCGATATGGATTCCTTGAATTCCTGGCGGTCGCCCCAGTGGTGCCAGCCGGTCTCGACTTCATTGTTTCCGCACCAGATCACGACGCTCGGATGATCGCGGATGCGTTTGATCTGATCGACCGCTTCCTGCCGGACGTTTTCCTGGAACGCGACGTCGCCGGGAACCATGTCTCCGCCGAACATGAATTCCTGCCAGACCATAATGCCCAGTTCGTCGCAGATATCGAAGAAATCGTCGGACTCGTAGTAGCCCCCGCCCCATTCGCGAACCATGTTCATGTGCGCATCGCGAGCGGCCGTAAGAATTTTGCGATGAATTTCCGGCGTGACACGGTTGGGAAAGCTGTCGAATGGAATCACGTCGGCGCCCTTGGCGAAAACAGCGATGCCGTTTACCACGAACTCGAAACTCTTCCCCCATTGATCGGGGACGCGTCGCAATTCTAGCCAGCGCAATCCGGTTTTCACGTCCGCCCGCGCCACAACTTCGCGACCTGTGCGGATCACGGCGGAAAACCGATAGCGGTTCTGCGCCCCGTATCCAAGCGGGTACCAGAGCTTTGGCGCCGCGATGCGAATTGGAAATGAAACGTGATTCATGCCGGAATCGAGTTGCAGGGTCTGAGTTCCGTCGGCAGTTTGCGCCGCGGACAATTCATCGTGCGCTAATTTGAGAGTCGCTGTAATCGGCTTGCTGGCTTCGATATCAAGCTCGGCTGTGACATTCGCAGTGCCGGCGGAGATTTTCTGCTGGTGTATATGAAAATTGTCGATGCGCAGCGCGTCCCAAATCTCCAGACGCACTGGCTGCCAAATGCCTTCCGTCATGAAACGCGGTCCCCAATCCCATCCGTATTGATAGGGCGCTTTACGCGTGTAAGGGGCGGTGGCGATGTTCTCCTCGTTCCCGAAATTATGGGTCGAGATCGAAGGTAAGACATAAGGCAGCGACTTGACGTACGGAAGCATATGCTCGACGGCGGAATGGAAAACGATGCGAAGACTATTCGGACCGGGCTTCAGCAGCGCCTTTGCGGGAACGCGCCAGTGTCGAAACATGTTGTCGGCGTGGAGAATCGCCTGATCGTTAAGGTAGACGTCGGCGAACGTGTCCAGACCATCAAACACCAACTCAACGTTGTCGTGGCCGAGCGACGCCAAATCCACTTGAAACGAGGTCCGGTACTCCCAGTCGGTCAGACCGATCCACTGTAAACGGAATTCGTTATCGCGATCGAATGGCTCAGGGATGAGACCGTTGCGAAACAGGTCGGTATGCACGACTCCCGGAACCTGCGCGGGATGCCATTGTGTGACGTTGGGTTGATCCGTATTTCCGACCGCACGAAATTGCCAGTCTGAATTCAAGTTCCGGGACGACGGTTCGGCTGCGACAAGGGGCGAGGCTGCAGATAAAGCGAAGAGAACCACAAAGAATGCCACCATGGACAAAACATTGCGATTGAATCGCGGACAGGTCAATCTCATAGCAGCGCTCCCAAATCAAGTTGTCAGAGGTCGAAATCCTCGGCATCGGCATCGATGCTTAAATCGAGTTTGCTCGTCATGCGTTCGCGTAGTCCGAGCAAAGCGCGGCCCCGCCGGCGATGCCGGCATCCGCACCGTAGTGCGCCTTCAGCAATGGAATCTCTCGGCAGCGAGAAATGATGCAGTACTTCGCAAGCCCATTGGCGATGTCGTCGAAAAATGGATTCAGCATCGCGGCTACGCCACCGCCGATGATAATCACATCCGGCTCCAGCAGATCCACGATGTTACTCAGCCACAGCGAAAGCAGATCAACGGTTTCCAGTAGAGTTTCTTTGGCCAGCAAATCACCGGCAGCGAAAGCTTGGCCCACCATTTCGCTGGTCACGGCATCGATGTTTCCTTTGGCCAGGTCAAGAAGGATAGATCGCGGACTTTGCTGAGACGCCAACTTGGCGCGAGCTCTCCGGGCGATGGCTGGTCCGGCGGCAAGGATTTCGATGCAGCCCGGCTTACCACATCCGCAGCGCGGACCGTGGTAATCGATACTCATGTGTCCGCCTTCGGCCGCAGCGCCCGTTCGGCCGTTGTAAATGCGTCCATCGAACACGATGCCAGTCCCGATCCCTGTACCGATGCCCGCGTAAAAGATGTGGCGATAGCCCCGTCCCGCACCCCAATAGGCCTCAGCCAGCGCCGCCGCGTTGGCATCGTTCTCGACTTTCACGGGCACACGGTAAATTTTCTCCACCTCGGCTGCCAGGGGGAAATTACGCCAGCACGGAACGTTGGGAGGATTGATTACAACTCCGGTCGCAGGATCCAACGGTCCGGGCGCGCAAATACCAATTCCGCGAATCAGAGTTCGTGCTTTCGGATCAGACCCAAGAAGCATATCGATCGCGGATACCACCGCGGCGAGTCCTTCGCCAGGTTCCCGGTTCGCCACCATCGGAGTACGTATCTGAGCCTTGATTTCGCCATTGCGGTTGACCAGGCCGGCGGCAACTTTCGTCCCACCAATATCCACACCAACCACCAGCGTACCGTTGGTTTCTGTCATGGCCAGCTTCCTCGGCGAAACAGGTCGCGTGAGGCTTCAGTCCAAATCTCTTACTGTCGGATTTGTACTACGCATTCGTCTGTGCCGCAATGCCGCGTGCAAGTTCGCACAGTATACGCCGCCCGATCTAGCTCCTCGTCGGCCAAATAAAATCACGCCCAATAAATTCATTGGACGATAGATTGCTGAAGAGGAGAGTATTAGAAAATGCAAGATAGTCTGACGTCCACAAAATGTAGTGCGGGTGCCCCCGGTATCAGTGCGGTGATTCTCGATTACGGGCAGGTTTTGGCTGGTTGCCCCACCAAGGAACAGTTTGGGCGCATGGCGGAAATGTTTAATGTGAGCTTCGAGAGATTTTATGAGCTCTGGGAAGCCAGCCGGGGTCCGTATGACCGCGGCGATTTTACCGCCGAAGAGTATTGGATGAAGCTGGCTGCGGAGACCAACACTTCACTGGACAGCCGACACATCGAGATCCTGCGCAAAGTGGAGGTTGAAATCTGGGCCCATCCTATTCCGGGCATGCTCGATTGGGTAAGCCAGCTTCACGCGGCGGGAATCAAAACCGGCTTGCTGTCCAACATGCCTTGGGATCTGATCACTTATTTGCGCGCAAACTGTCAGTGGCTGGAAAACTTTGCCTTCAAAACATTCTCTGCGGAAGTGAGGTTAATCAAGCCCGACCCGGCGATCTACGAGCACACTCTTCACGGCCTTGGCGTAGCAGCCACCGAAACATTATTTGTAGACGACCGCGAGGACAACGTCCGAGCCGCCCGCGCGCTGGGGATTCATGCCATTCAGTTTCGATCAATCGGGCAGCTCAAGGATGACCTGACAGGGTTGGGTTTCCCTACATTGCCGACACTTGTGGAATCACCTGCCGCGAGTCCCGCTGATCGACCGGATCAAGAAAACAAGTTTTCCCCTTTGCTGTAAAGGGGCTCGGTCGCACCGGTCCGGATTTTAGCTGCAGCCGCACGGGTGTGGACCCCGCGCCTACATTTAATGCTTGGATTCTTCTTTCCCCGAAGCTGGCGGATTCGATCCTGCCTGCAACCTTTGGAACTCCTGCATTTCGCGCTGCGCGGCTGCTGTCTTGCCCTGCTTCCTATAGAGATTTGCCAGCGCGAAATGCGCTTGCGCCGCGAGTGCAGTTTCCTTCTCGATGGAGAGAAGCCGGGTCCACGCTTTCTCGGCAGCCGCGCCGTCTCCATCGAGTGAAGCTGCTTTCCCCAGCGAATATAAAGTCTCGGGCATGTCGGGCAGCAACTTGTCAGCACGCAAGAGCTCGGCTCGAGCCTCATGCGCTTTGCCCTGTTCCAACAATGCGGTGCCCAGACGATAGGCGGCCTCGGCGTTTCCGGGTTGCAGCTTGGTTTGCACTCGAAACTCTTCTTCCGCTTTCGCCCATTGAAACGCGCCAGCATACACTTCACCCAGTTCCAGGTGAACTTCGGGCACATCCGGTCGCAGCCGCAAGGCTTCGCGGTATTCCTTCTCAGCCTCCGGCATCTGTCGCAGGACGAAATAGTTTTCTGCCATTGCCTGGTGGGCACGAGGAGAGTCAGGATAAGCGGCGAGCAAAGTATCAATCGATTGCTTTGATAGGAGACCGCTGGCACGTCCGAGGTAATAGAGCAGGTCGGGGTCATTCGGACGCGTTGCCAATGCCGCCTGCAGGCTTGCAACCGCCTCCGGTAATTGTCCGGTCTGGATCTGCGCAATGCCCAGTCCAGTTTTATCGTCGACACGCTGGAGGTGCGGAATCGCCTGGGCCGCGTAGCCTTGCGCGAGCAGGGCGTAGCCCAGCAACTGATGAGCCGGCGTCAGGTCCGAATCCACTTCCAATGCACGCTTCAGCGGCAGGATGGCTGAAGCAAAATCGTGCTTCTCCATATAGGCCTGTCCGAGGCTGACGAAGCCGTCCGCATAAGTTGGCTCGAGCTCCGTAACCTTGCGAAACTCTGTGATAGCTACATCGAATTGGTGCTGTTTGTCCGCCGCGATTCCGGCCTGCATGTGCTGAGCGGCTTCCGGAGAAACATTCTGGGATGCGAACCACAAAAGTAACAGTGCGCGGATCACGGCTTCTCCGGTTCACGGACTTCGAGGAATTGATCGGCGTGAACATCATTCAAAGTCTGGTGAATCCCCGAGGGCCAAGCGATTTCCACTTTGGCAGTCTCCGCTGAACCGAGTCCAAAATGAAGACGTTTGTCGCTTGACGAGAGGTAACTGCCGGCTGAGGTCGCGAAGCGTGTCTGCCCATTCACCTGTACTCGCGCGCCGAAACCGTCGCGGTTGCTTCGCGTGCCGCGCAATGAAATCACCAGCCAGTGCAACCTGCCGCCGCGGTTCATCAATACTTGAGGATGGCCGCCGAGATAGGTCATCACGACGTCCTCCCAGCCGTCGTTGTTCAAGTCTCCGAACGCAGCTCCGCGCCCGGCAACAGGAATCGTACTTCCCGAATCAACCCGTTCAAACCGGCTATTGTGATTCATCGCCACCAGTGGCAGTTCGAGATAATGCAGGGAAGGGTCGATGTGCTCTACGTTGTCCAACACATGGCCTTGGGCGACAAATAAATCTTTCCAACCGTCGTTGTCGAAATCTTCCAAGCCTATGCCCCAGCCCGAACTTCCACTCGAGAGCACGCCGAGGCCGGTTTCGAGACTGCGATAACTGAACGAACCGCCGCCATCGTTGTGATAAACGCCATAAATTTCCCTGGGCAATTCGGTCACGATAACGTCTGGTCGGCCGTCGTTGTCGTAGTCTTGAAAGACCACGCCCATGCCTGACAACCGCCGGCCATCCTCGGAAAGCGCGGTGCCGGCTTCAAGACCAAGTTCGGTGAAGGTTCCGTTGCCGTTGTTATGAAACAAATATTGCTGCATGCCGTCGTTGGCTACAAAGATGTCGGTAAAGCCATCCAAATCATAATCTGCAAAAGCCACACCTAGAGCGCGTCCTTTTTTCCCCGCGATGCCCGAACGCTGACTCACATCGGTAAAAGTTCCATCGCCATTGTTGTGATACAGAATGCTGGTCGTCGCAGGAAATTCTTCCGGCGGACAATAAGTGTGGTAATTGCCGCCACAGTCTTTACTGTGCTTGATGTCCCAGTCCATGTAGCGCGTAACGAACAGATCCAATTTTCCGTCGTTGTCGTAGTCAAAAAATCCAGCGGAGACCGACCAGCCGCCCCCAGCCACTCCCGCCTTCGCGGTCACATCCGTAAACGTGCCGTCACCGTTATTGTGATACAGAATGTTCTTTCCATAACTTGTGACGTATAAATCGGGGTAGCCGTCGTTGTCATAATCGCCGACGGCCACTCCCATGCCATAATTTCCATCTCCAGCATTCGCTAGCCCCGCTTGCTGGGTCACATCGGTGAAGCTTCCGTCCTTGTTCTGCCGATAAAGGCGATTCCAATACTTCGGGTCGTGACGATCGAAGTTCTCCGGCGTTTGCATTGGGCTGATCAATCGGCCGCCGTTCACCAGGAAGATATCCAACAAGCCGTCGTTGTTGTAATCGAGCAGGGCAACTCCTCCGGGCATGGTTTCGATCAGATACTTCTGAGGAGTGGGGGAGTTCTGCAGCGTGAAATCCAATCCGTGCGGGGGATTGACCTCGAACACCGGCGCCGCGAGGGCCCCGACCCATAGCACCAACGTCATGACCAACGATGCGCGTAACAGAGCCTTCAGCAACTTGGGATTCCTTCCGTTGCCTAGCATATCGCGCCCAGGGCGCGATTTGCACACACGCTTTTCCAAAAGCTGGCTCCGCACTCTGCGGCCGGTCTGAGCGACCTCTGCGATTTTAAGACTTTGATCTAGGACTGTGTGCGCTGGCATGGGTTTTAATCAAAATCCCGAAACGCAGAGCTCGCTTAGAACCGGCCGCGGAGTGTGCAGAGAAAACCGGCAGCGAACAAACTGAGACTGGCGAAAGGCGAGCCAACCCAAGGGCAGAGTCGAGAATCTGCGTTTCCCTGATTGCACGCGAAGCTCACCGCCGGGTTGATTCCCGTTCCACCAACTTAGGTGGAATCAGAATCTTCTTGGGCCGCGGCGAACTCTTCAGCCCGATTCGCTCAATGAGGAGTTCCGCGGCTCGTGCGCCCATTTGGCAGGTGCCTTGATCGACCGTTGTAAGCGGAACCGCCAGTTGATCCGAGTAGTGAACATTGCCGGCACCGACCACGGAAATATCGTGGGGCACCCTAAGCCCGCCTTCCAGGATCGCCTTGATTGCGCCTATCGCAACCGGATCGCTGTAACAGAAAACCCCGTCTGGACTCGGAAGCACCCGTAGCAATCGTCGCATGCCCTCATACCCCGTCTCATCTCCGTGCCCGCCCGCTACAACGTAGCGCGACAGAGCATGCAAGCGGTGTTTTGCCAACGCCCGGCGGTAGCCTTCGAGACGGTCCGCCGCGATGCCAATTTCCGGACCTCGCAAATGGGCGATGCGACGGCATCCTCGCGCAATAAGATGCTCGGTCGCCAATCTGCCGATCGCGCGGTTATCGACGCCGACGAAAGACGCCTGCAGTCCCGCGATGGGTCGGTCCACCAACACAAAGGGGACGTTTCGTCTTTGAATTCTTCGGAACAGTTCCAAGCAACGGACGGGCTGGGCCGAAGCGATCACGAGTCCATCCACCTGCCGAGCCAGCAGAGAATCTGCTTCGCTCCGTTCCAATTCGGGATCTTCCTCGAAATACGAAATGATTACGTGATACCCGTGCGGCCGCACCGTCTGCGCCACAGCCCGGGCGATCTCGGCAAAGAAAGGGTGAGTAAAATCCGGCAGGAGCAGGCCAATGGTGTAAGTGCGTCTCGTGACCAGACTGCGAGCCACCCAATTCATCTGGTAATGCAGCTCTTTGGCGCGACGCAGCACCCGTTTGCGCGTAGCCACACTGATCTTGCCCTGATTGCGTAAAGCCTTGGAGACGGTCACCACAGAGACCTTGAGGTCTCGCGCAATGTCCATCATGGTCACGGGCATGGCGAACCAGCATAACACCACAAAACAACGGAGGGTAATCGATTATCCATCCAGAGTTAACGATTATCCGAGTTAACGATTACCCTGATGCTACACATTACTTTTTTGCTTGACAACGAATGCTCGGGTATATGAAACTTTCGCGATTCCACTAAATGTGGTGTGGGGGTGTGTATGCCGTCTCGCAGGTTGTGTCTACTTTTGTCGCTGGTGTTTGTCCTCACGATTTCTCTTTCCCTTCACGGCCAGAGCACTTACGGCACAGTCGAAGGCGCTGTGGTGGATTCGACGCAAGCCGCCATTACTGGCGGCCAAGTAACGCTTACCAACATCGGAACGCAGGAAAAGCGTACTCAGACGACGGGCAGCGAGGGCCTATACCGGTTCGTGAACGTGATTCCGGGGCAGTATCGCCTGGACATCGACAAAGAAGGATTCAAGCACTTCACCCGCGACAATGTAACCGTGCAGGTGCAGCAGGACACCCACGTCGACGCTACCTTAACGGTTGGCCAAGCCACTGAGACGGTCGAAGTAACCTCGGAGACGCCGCTGTTGCAGCCAGAGACGTCCTCTCTAGGTCAAGTCGTGGAGCAGCGCAAGGCCAACGAATTGCCTCTGAATGGCCGCAATATTTTTAACCTGATTACCATCTCTCCCGCAGCAGTTGCGCAGGGTGGGTCGGGCGGCACGCCTGTGGGCCAAAATCCGTTTAGCTGGGGCAATTACCAGGTGGGAGGCTCGTTCGCGAATGAGAGCGCCGAGTATCTCGACGGCCAGCCTCTCAATATCGGCTACATCAACCTTCCCATCATCATTCCGACCCAGGATTCGATTGGCGAATTCAAGGTCCAGTACAACAACCTGGGTCCCGAGTTCGGGAAGTTCTCGGGTGGCATCATGAACTTCAGCACGAAATCGGGGACCAACGCTTTCCACGGCGAGGTTTATGAGTTTCTTCGCAACAAGGTTCTGAACTCGAACGAGTATTTCTTCAAGCAGAGCGAACTGGCAAGCGGACAAAGCAACACACCCCCGCCTTACGTTCAGAATCAATACGGATTCAACGTTGGCGGCCCGGTAATTAAGGACAAGTTATTCTTTTTCACGAGTTGGGAGCAGTTCCGACTGCGCACCGGCTCTGTCGTTACGACCGCCGTGCCGACGGCCGCCTTCCGGCAAGGTGATTTTTCTTCCCTGCTGGCGCAGGGGGTTCAGCTCTACGACCCCTACACCGTAAATCCCGCTACGGGGGCGCGCACTCCCTACGCGGGTAACGTAATTCCGGCCAGCGAGTTCAGCAAGGCCGCGACCGCATTATGGGATAAGTACTACAGTCCCGTGGCTGCTTCGAGTTTCAACAACAACAGTCCCGACAACTTTACCTCGGCAAGCAGCAGCGGCGGAAATCACACACAGTTCGTGGCGCGCGGGGACTACAACATCACCGACAAGACCCGCCTGTTCGCGCGCTTTACTTATTTTGGCCTGCTTGACCTTCCGACCAATCCTTTGGGCACGGGTTTGTGCCTGGACCGCTGCGCTGAGGATTACCACACGAAAGCTCTCGCGATTGATCTCAACCACGTCTTTAGTCCGAATGTCATCGGCGATTTGAATATTTCAGGGAGCCGCTTTATTTACCTCCGCGCGCCACTCCTTGCTGGTTACGACCTCACTCAACTGGGATGGCCAGCGAGCTACAACAGTCAGGTTCCCGAGATCATGCGGACACCTCCTACGCCCGCATTTCCGTTTCCCGGCGATGTTGGCAAGAGCCAAGGCAACAGCGCGATTGGCGACCATAATACCCAATACAACATCTCCCCTTCTGTAACCGTCATTCATGGCAAACACACCTTCCAGCTCGGGGTCCAGTATGAGTTGGGTCTCGACAATTACTACCAAACCAATATCGCCAGCGGCGCATTTGGTTTCTCGGGAGCTTGGACAAGTAGCACGGGCTTACCTACTCTTGCTAACCCCGCTACCGGCGGGTTCGCTTTTGCTGATTTCCTGTTGGGTTTAGCCCAAAACGGGCCTGCTACCTTCGTGAACCAGACGGAGGGCTCTGCCCAGGTTCCGGCGCAAACCGCCGGCCGTCAGACCTACCGAGCGTTTTATGGGGGTGACACGTGGAAGCTCAGCAACAAATTGACCTTAAACTGGGGCCTGCGGTATGAACTTCAGGGGCCGTGGTCAGAGCGTTACAACCGCTTGAGTTACTGGGATCCAACGGTGACCAATGCAACGGTTACAGGCTGCAACGGTACTCCCGGATCGCCCTGTCTCGGTGACGCGTTGCTGGTCGGAAACGGCCCGAACACGAGCCGGAATAACTTGCCATTGGACACGAAAGAGTTCTCTCCGCGTCTCGGATTTGCTTACAGCTGGGATCAGAAGACTGTGATTCGCGGCGGCTACGGTGTGTTCTGGATTCCGAACTATACCGATTTCAACATCAATCCAGACAACGATCCGATCAACCTGGCGACCACTCCTTTCTTTGGATCGATCAATCATGGCCTGTCGCCGGCTGCCACTCTTGACAATAGCAATTGCAAATTGGCTGGTCAGACGTTTGCTAGTTTCACTTGCACGACTCCGGGTCCCTTTGGTGCCGCTGGAGTTTTGCCGCCGCCAGGCAGGCAGGGAAACACTTCAAATTTTATCGCCACAAACGGTGCGCCCACGTTGGCGCCCTGGAACAACCCGAAAGAAGGGTACGTACAGCAGTGGAATCTCGACATTCAACGCCAGTTGCCAGCCGGGTTTTTCCTTGATGTCGCCTACGCGGGTTCGCACGGCGTTCACCTTTCGAACGACAACCCTAATGTCGGTATCAATCAAATCCCCGACTCTTTCATAGCGCAAGCCGCTGCGCAAGCCGCGGCTGGTCAAACCCCGACGATTGGAACGTCATTTGCCGCTGCCGGTCTTAACAATCCCCTCGCGAGCCCCAATACCGCGCTGACCGGCAACACAGTCAATCTTGGGCAGCTTGATCGCCCGTACCCTCAGTACAACAACGTCAGTCTGGCTCAATATGGGTGCTGCGGTAGCACCTATAATTCTCTGCAAGTGACTGCTACCAGAAGGTTCCAAGGCGGCGGAACTTTGCTGGTGGCTTACACGAACGCCAAACTGCTGAGCGATACCGACACCCAGACCAGTTGGCTTGAGAATGGCAATACGGGGGGCGTCGGGCAGGTGCAGGACTGGAATAATCTGGCCGGCGAAAGGTCGCTTTCTTCTCAGGATGTGTCCCAACGCTTGGTCATCAGTTATGTGCTCGACCTTCCTTTCGGGCGTGGCAAGAGGTTCATGGGCGATGCAAGTGGTTTCACCGGTAAACTAGTCTCCGGCTGGGGAATTGACGGGGTAACCACCTTCCAGCGCGGTTTCCCGCTCAAGGTTTCATGGTCCGGCCCCGCGACCGCCTTGGAAAATGCCAGCCTCGGCGTGAGCAACGTCCGTCCTGACGTTGTGGCTGGATGCTCCAAAGGGGGCAGCCGTTCGCTGACAAGCTGGTTTAACACGAATTGCTTTGCCGCCCCGCCGCAGTGGGGTTTTGGCACCGAATCCCGTGTGGACGACTCACTGCGCGCGGACGGAATCAACAACTGGGATTTCGCCGTATTCAAACGGACGGCGATTACCGAAAGGGTGGGTATTGAATTCCGAACCGAATTCTTCGATCTGTTCAATCATCCGCAATTCGGTTTCCCCGGCACGAACTTTAATCCCGTGGCAGGGAACAACAGCGCTAATGGATTTGGAGCGGTGACGTCCACGAACACGGGCAACACCCCGCGTCTGATTCAGTTTGCACTGAAGCTTGTTTTCTAAGTTGCGCGAAACTGAGCGGGCTGGGCATTTCTGCCCAGCCCGTTTTTTTCGCTTGTCGTGCTTGTGCCTCCGTTCGGTTTAGATTTCCCGCGACCCCATGAGGAACGTTCCCGTCGTCGACTACGCCGAAGCCAAGAAAATCATCGATCTGATCGTCGACAAGGCCGCCCAATTGCAGAAATCGGTTGTGGTCGCTGTGGCCGATTCACATGGCGAACTCATCGCCTTTGCCCGCATGGACGGCGCTCCCATCTCCTCAATTCGAATTGCTGCGAATAAGGCCTGGACAGCTGCCCGGGAGCGGAAAGGGACCAAAGAGATTGGGGATAAGGTCCGGGACCCTCAGAAGGGGCACGACATCGCCTACTATGGTGATCCTAGATTCGTTGGCTGGGGTGGCGGCATTCCCATCTGGAAAGATGGGATGGTTGCCGGCGCAGTCGCAGTCAGCGGCCTTTCGTCGCGCGAGGACATCGAACTAGCTACGCTCGCCTTGGAACTGATCGGCGCACAGAAGACCCCTTGAGTTGCTTACGCGGGCTGCCCGTCCGCATTTACCCAGCCACGCGAGGCCGAAGACCGCTCGATCGCATGCAGGATTCGTTGCACCGCCAGCGCATCCGCAAAATTTGCGTGGAAGGGTTCTTGCCGCGCTATCGAGTTGAGAAAGTCTCCCAGCGTGGCAATGAACGGATGCTCGTATCCAAGAACGTGGCCCGGCCTCCAGAAGTTTTCCCCATAAGGGTGGGCCAGCGCCGTCACGGCGATGCGCCGCCCGCCTCGTGAAGCCACGGGCTCAGTGGCGTCGAAGAAATCAAGTTGGTTCATGTCGTCAAGAGTAAAACTCAGCATTCCTTTCGATCCATTGATTTCAAACGCATTGCGATTCTGGCACCCCACGCCATAACGGCTTGCCTCGAACGTGCCGATGCTGCCGTTGTCAAAGCGCGCCATCAACAGAGTGGCGTCGTCCACATCCCGGCCGGGAGCAAAGGTGTGCATCATCGCCGATAGTTGCTGGATCGATCCGTTGAGATAAAACGCAAGGTCAATCACGTGGGAGAGCAGATCGCCCGCTGCTCCCATTCCTGCTTCACTCCGTTTGTAACGCCATGTGTTGCCTTTGCTCGGATCATTTCCCGACTGGTTCAGATAAAGGGCACGATAGTGAAACGGCTGGCCGATGCGTCCTTCAGCGATGAGTTGTTTTGCCAGAACCACCGCCGGGATACGCCGGTAATTGAACCAAACCAGATTAGGAACGCGCTCCACCGCTTTCGTCATGATTTCCGCTTCCTCGAGGGATGCGGCGAGCGGCTTTTCGCAAAGCACGATTTTCCCGGCTTCCGCGGCCGCAATCGCAATCGCGGAATGCAGTGCATTGGGTACGGCGATATCGACCGCGTCTATATCCTTTCTCGCGACCACCTTTCGCCAATCGATCTCAACCTCGCTCCAACCCCACCGGGAGGCTGCCACGTCCAGCTTTTCTTGATTCCGGCCGCAGATGACCTTGCAGACCACTTCGTAAGGAATGTCGAAGAAATGCCCAACCTGGCGAAAAGCGTTGGAATGCACTTTGGCAATAAACCCCGACCCGACCATCCCCACATTCAATTTTTTCTTGGACACCGGCAATCCCTCGTAGCTCGATCTTGACTGGTTATCGCCTAGCAACAGCGCCCCTGGTCCAAACTACAGTTAACTGGCGCTCACATGAGTTGCGATCTTTGTCTTATGCATCGTGCGACAATAATTGTTCTCTATGGTGAATACTACAAAAGGGCAAGACTGCAACAGAAAAAAGTAAACAAGAAAACAAGGAGAGATAAAAGCACCGCCGGGGGGCATGCGTCGGCGCCGAGACGCTCCCGCTAGAGTCAAGGGCAGGGAAACGGGGGAGAAACACTTCTGCCTTCGCTCCCGCTTTATTTTGACATGGAAATCAAAACACTCAGCCTCGATCCGCGGATCACAGTACGAAACTCCGCAGCGCTTAATCCAGAAGGCGGGTGCGTAGTCTACTGGATCCAGCGCGCCCAAAGGGCATTAGACAACCCCGCTCTGGACGTGGCCGTCGACCTGGCCAACGAACTGAGCAAGCCGTTGGTCGCGTTCTTGGCTCCGGTACCGTTCTACCCAAATGCGAATGTGCGTCACTACAGATTTCTCGGGTCCGGAATTCCGGACTTGGCAAAGCAACTTTCCAACCGCAATGTCGGCTTTGTCCTGCGGACGTACCCCGATCACAGCCTGGCAAAGTTTTGTGAGCAGGTCCACCCGGCCATCGTCGTGGGCGACGAGAATCCTCTGCGTGAAGCGGAGCACTGGAGAATTCGTGCCGCCCGAAACTTGAATGTGCCGCTCTGGACTGTTGATGCCGACGTCATCGTTCCTTCGCGGTTGCTCGGCAAAGAACACTATGCTGCCCGAACCATTCGCCCTCGCCTTCAAGAACTCATGGCCCAGTTCCTGGTTCCAGCGAAGGTCGCCAAAGCGCGGATACTGTGGAAAAAGCCAAAAGACTTGGAGTCACTTTCCGTCCATGAAGATTTCACCGCAGGCTGGTCCCTCGATCGCTCCGTTTCTCCAATAGAGAGCTGGCACGGAGGAACCAGGAACGCCTTGCGCATGCTCGAAGATTTCTTGAAGCACGGGTTACAGAGCTATTCCAAAGACCGAAATCATCCGGAACTATCCGGAACCAGCCGCCTCTCGCCTTACCTGCACTTCAGACACATCGGTCC
>Ga0210383_10001389_pt1 | contig 22069 bp, 23 predicted proteins | sample IncBWC14OmetaG_FD_160072 | JGI IMG/M metagenome (GOLD analysis project Ga0210383, IMG submission 160072) | Forest soil microbial communities from Barre Woods Harvard Forest LTER site, Petersham, Massachusetts, United States - Inc-BW-C-14-O ... | reverse complement strand
GCATGCTCCTTCGCCGCGAAAAAGATTCCTTCCAAGATTTCTGCTGGCCGATCAAGCGCTATGTGGTCTGCATCCGTAAACCAAAACCGTCGTGAGAGGATGGGTGGGTTGACGTTCGTCATACTCCGGCATAGATTCACCGCCCGTTCCCGCGTGGCGGCGACGGTTATGACATGAAAATTGGGAATGCCCCAGCGTTCCCTGTCCTTGCCAGCCCGATGATAGGCCTCATAGGCGCGCATCTTTCGGATGAAGCTCGATTCTCCCCGAATATGACCCGTTGCTCGCGACCGCTCATATTCAAAGAAGAAGTAGGTTGTGTTCGCGTCATCTGGCTTCGTTTCGTCTTTGAGGAAAAAGAGCGCATCGGGATTCACAGAGTGGCGAACACCACGAATCTCGACGGTATCAAGGAGGACGGATCGACGCTGTTCCCAGAATGTAAGGTGGAGCGTGTTGGTCTCTTTCGTAGCCAACAAGAGCGTGAGATGGAACGTTGTAAGGAAGAGATCATGGGGTAGTAGACTCACACTTTTTTCTGGATTTGATCGCGAGGCGTCCTCGGTGCGAGAGCTGACGCTGGAACGTCTCGACCTTACTCGAAGCGTCTACGACGACTTCGCAACAATCGCCCGTCACGACGGCGACGAAGATCTGGCTCAGATGCTGCTACAACATGGCGCTGAGCACCTAAAGGCACTCGAGCAGCTAGCCGAAAATGAATACCAAAGTCGCCTCCGCTACTACGCCTTGTGCTTTGCTCTTGCCGACGGCGAGAGCGATCTCAAAGCGAAGGACATGATCGCACGAGTTGAATCGATGGTGCTCGAAGCTGCCGTGACAGCCTGAGACCAACCGCGCCGAGCATTTTGCTCGGCGCTTTCTTTATGCGTGCTGGTGGGTGAGCTTCAGAATGCCTCCCGACGAACACTAAAGCACTTAAGTTGATCTGCGATCTCGGAATGACGAGGATATTTTTCGACTGAGCGGCCAAAGAGCCCAGACGACGCAACGGAGCTAGGTTCATGGTCGTGAATATGCCTTGGCTGGCCGGGGTGGTAGTGGCCGCCCGGCTACGAACTTAAAGCCGAGCGGCCTGTGTGGTTAGAGCTTCAGCATTGTCTGCTTGCATCTGCGGAAACAGACCGCTAGACCGACTCCAGTCGAAATCAAGCAGAGTCCTAAAGCCGTAGCGAGCTCTGGTCCGCAAATCAGCCACAACAACCCGAAGATCGCGAGCAATGCGCGTGCCAGTGGGAGCAAGTTCATCACCCCCTTTCCCTGCTCCCCGTCTATCTGGACGTAACCCTGGCGATCTGCGCTAAAATGAAAGCCAGCGTCAGGCGCTCCAGAAAATGGGGTGTGAGACGTCGCCATCCATGCGGGGGCACCGACCAAGGCAGTCCCCGTATGGGTATGTCTCACGTTCAGCTGTAGCGACACTACGCCCGATTTCAAGGTCTCACAATGGGCGAACAGGGTCTTTGGTCTAGAATCGAAATATCTGCTGTTGAGGGCGAAAGAGACCAGCAGACTGGCTAGGGCTTGGTCTAACAGCCCGGTTTAGACTGACCGTACAAGCGGGAGATTTTGCCAGCGCCAGCTTTCAAGAGCTTCCTCATATCATGCTGGCTAAGTCCGCATTGGTCGAGATATTGAACTATACGTCTGCCAACTTCTTCTTCGAGTTGCTTGAGGCTTTGAGTCATCGCCTCTCCGAGCGTAATCTCTAGAACGACTGCTTCCTTTTGCTGGCTTCTGTGGAGTTCCTCTCTCAGTGCTGTCACCTCCGCTCGCACGTAGTCTTGATCCTTTGGGCTCGCGGCTAGAAGGCTCTCAGCCTTTGCTAACTGGCGCGATGCCTCATACAATCCGAAGAAAGGCCTTTTCATGAGTATGCGCCCGAGCCAAGCGTAGGCTCTTGCTTGGAGGCGTGGGTTTTGAGTTTTGTTCGCATATTCCACTGCACTCTTAGCATCGTCTAGAATTTGCACCGCAAAGGACGCATCCACCTCGTGGGGACCGCCTTCCACACTTTCGATTCGGTAGTGCCCTATCATCGCCTTCAAAATCAGCGCCCGAGCAATGGCGACATCATCAGACTTGCCATATCCAATCTGATAAGCAGTTTGAGCGCGATCGAGCGCCTCCTCAGGTTTGTCTTCATCCAGACAAATTAAGCCGTAGTTTAACTCGATGTTGCTGCGGCCCCGACCATATTGAGCATTAGGAGACCGGAGAATTTGTCCAGCTCTTTCGAGATACTTCGATGCCAAAGGTCGGAGCTCCCGCTCCCTCTTCGCCATCTTGTCACCCGCCGTCAAGTGAATCAGGAAGGCGGCATTGGTCAATGCATACGCAAAGCTGGGAGAAGTGGGGCTTGTTTTCTCATACATCGCCAAGGCTTCCTTACAAATGCTATAGGCTTTATCGTATGAGGTTGAGCCGAGCCGCCGCATGTTTCTCGCACGTACAATGAGCAGCGTTGCGCGAATTGGATCCTTTTGGTCTAACAAATCTTCGGCTTTCTTAAGAGCCGTATCGGCCTCGTCGGCTCTCCCTAATGGAGACAAGAGCCGGGAGCGGAGGATTTCAGAGATTGCCTCCATAGATTTCCAGCCCTGCTTCTTTGCGATGACTCTGGCCTCGTCAGCATGGTGTAAGGCATCTTGCAGTTGGCCAGTGCGCCTCAGTAACCGCCCCAAGTTGAAATGGCAGGCGCCCTCCAATTCCGTGGCAGAAACTGTCTTTGCCAGGGTGAGCGCAAAACGAAAGTGCTCGATCCCGCAACTGTAGAGTTCGCCGTGGAGAGCGGCGAAACCTTCGGCCATTCGAACATGAATGCAGCCACCAAAAGAAATGTCATTCATGTGGTCGTGAAAGGTGGGCAAGAATTTCGCCACATGATCGGCAAACTTAGGATCAACATCAATCCACCGCGACAAGTAATCCAGTGCTGCGGGTCCGTTCCGATCACCGATAGCTGGCACCAACAGCTCCGGATGGCGGTTCATGAGTGCGCCGCCGGCTTCGATTTTCCTCCTCAGTATCGCCTTTCTGAACTTCTCTAGAGCTTCGTCAGATATGCCCATGTCCGAATCTCCTTTAAAGAACTACGGGATTGTAACCTGAATTCCGGCTGTAGCCGACCCGGTCTTTTTCGGACCAAGTCATCGTCTGGTCTTATTCGGTTTCTTAGCTCTTGACGGCAATTCTGGATGCTCCATGATTGACGCACGACAAGGGGTGATCCATGAAAACATCGATCAGGCTGCAGGACGAATGCCCTATGCCGAAACACCTTGGTCAATATCTGAATGAACTGGTGGCAGTTTCCTCCCACGTCGGCGGTACGAACGCAGATCTTCCTCGCATGAAGGATGTTTGGCCGGGGCTACAACGTCTGGTGAATCAGATTCTCAAGAACCTTCAGGGTTCACCCGGTTATGTAGTACTCCAGGCATTACCCCTGCTGACACTCGAGCAGAAATATCATGAGGCGTTGTTGCTCAGGATTGCTGAGACGCTGGGCATACCGGGCCGTACAGGGGGAGCCAACAGCAAACTAATCTGGGAGGTGCGTCCTCGCAGCGATCTGCCCACAGGGTATGTACCGTCGATAACGGAACGTGATGGCGCAGCGGATCTACATACCGACTCACAATACCGTTCCTATCCTGAGGGCTGTGTCCTCCTATTTGTCGTGCGACCGGCAAGTTCGGGCGGCGAAACGCTACTATTAGATGCAGACACACTTCTTGAATCACTCACGTCTGGTGTAGAAGGCCGAGCAGCTTACGATGTCCTGCGTCAGGCCCGGTTTCCTTTTGCGGTTCCGATGGCTTTTAGGACGGAATCCCAAACTCCAGAATATGTAGCCGCGACAATCTTCTCCGAAACACCGGTCATCAGATATCGGCACGACGCGATCATTGAAGGGTTCGCCATTGACCCAGATCTCGCGACTAAAGACGCTAGATGGGCGCTTGACACTTTGAGCGAAGTAATTCGAAATACTGCAGCTAAAACGACCCGCGAAGCCCTTTCTGCTGGCGATATTATTCTCATCAACAACCACCGCCTCCTTCATGGGCGTACCGACTTCACGGACACTAGGCGCTTGCTGTTACGGCTTCGCATTGACATTCGTCAGCCTCAGGGACAAGCAGAGCATGACGGATCTTGAGAGGAACTCTCCTGACGAGAAACCTCATTCACTCTCAACGTCGTGTGATGCCGACAAAGTGGTCATGGAGCTCGCTGACCTATCCCAACCCTGCGCCCGGCATTCTGCGTAGCGTTTGGTTCCTCTCGCGGCCTCTGTGATGAACGATTGTTGCGAAATGTGACACTGCCAAGAATGACCGGGAGGTAAATTACAGAGATGCGCTTAGGTTAATGATGGAGGTGCTCGGTGACCTCGCAATAGATACGAGTTCGTTTAACTCCGGGGAATCGCCCTTCGAAGGACGGATTTTCCGAACGACATGGGAGGAGTTGGAGCGCCAGGGTCTTGTGCGCCGGAACCAGAAACGGCGACTCCAACTGTCGACGTTTGATCGTCTACTCTGGGTTTGGCTCTCAGGCATTTGGGCGGACTGGAGATCGGCTCTTCGCATTGTGAAGCCTGAGACGGTCATCGCATGGCATCGCAAAAGCTTTCGGCTCTACTGGTCCTGGAAGAGTCGCGCCCGTCAAGGTCGCCCTTCAGTGCCGGTGGAAGTGCGGGAACTGATTCGACGCATGAGTGCAGCCAACCCCCTGTGCTGCGCAAATATTCCGTCCGATCTCTGAAGTCGTTGAGAATGTGAGGTGTCCGGGTTCCCTTATCGAGGGGCGAAGTTCCGCTCCGGGCTATGACCTGACGCGCCGAATTCCCGTGGAATGCTCGCTCTGGCACGACTACAATCCGACACAATGCTCAGTCGGCTGCAAATTTCGTCCCTCATCCGTGCGCGCTTTGGAGTCTGTTTGGAACTCGGCACGTTTCTTGCTTCCTCTGTCCGGTCGCGTTCAACTCTGCTTGCTGAGAACCTGTTCTTACGGAAGCAGTTGGCCTTCTACCAGGAACGTCAGATCCGACCCCGCCGGTTGACCGATGCTGCCCGCTTCAGTCTTGTCCTTTGGTCCAGGTTCTGTAACTGGAAGTCAGTCTTGGTCATCGTCAAACCAGAGACGTTGATCGGGTGGCATCGGCGAGGGTTCAAGCTGTTCTGGAAGCTGAAGTCGCGTCCAGGCAGACCGAAGCTCCCGAGAAACCTCCGTCAACTGATTGCCCGCATGGTTGAGGAAAATCCAACATGAGGGCAAGGTCGCGTCGCCGACGAGTTGGCTCTGAAGCTGGGCATTCGAGTCTCACCACGAACGGTCGGGGTTTATTGGCCGGACCAGCCGGACAGGAGAGGTCCCTCATTGCAGCGCTGGAACACCTTCGTACGCAATCACGCCAGATCGATGCTAGCCTGCGATTTCTTGGTCGTGGTGACAGCAGGGTTTCGCCAGCTGTACGTCTTCGTGCTGATGGAAATTGGCACACGGAGGATTTTGCATTCTAATGTCACGGCTCATCCGACTGCCGCTTGGACCTTGCAGCAATTTCGTGAAGCCCTTCCCAGTGACCACGACCACAAGTTCTTGATCCATGATCGCGACTCGATCTTCTCGGCTGAGTTGGATCGGCAACTGCTGTCGTTTGGGCTTAAGGTGCTGAGGATGCCAGTGCGAGCCCCACAGGCGAACGCCTACTGTGAAAGACTGATCGGCACGATGCGCCGAGAGTTTCTTGACTTTGTTATTCCGCTAAGCGAGAGACACCTTCGCAGCTTACTGAAAGAATGGGTTGCGCACTACAACCAAGCGCGTCCACATTCAAGCCTGGGTCCCGGAATTCCGGAGCCCTCGGACCTGACGCCGTTTCCAATCGCTGGCAGACACTCACTGCCCACGGGTTCCCGAGTCATGGCTCGCGCTGTTCTGGGTGGGTTGCACCATGAGTATCGACTTGAGAAAGTGGCAGCGTAACCGATGGCAATGAAGCGGCGGCGGACTCTGATCACTTCCCCACTGGACTGGTTCCTCAGCGCAAATCCCGTCCCGCCTCCTGCCGTACCGGTTCTGGCCGAACGTGGAGGCACACAGCTGAAGACGCCGCGCCCGGTGCTGGTCGTGGATACGCGCGAGCAGAATCCATTCGATTTTTCCCGCTTCGAGGGCTGGTTCAGTGGAATCGAAAAAAGAGCATTGAAGCTGGGCGATTACTCAATTGCGGGACTTGAAGACGTCTGTGTTGTCGAGCGAAAGGATCTCTCGGATCTGGTGCGCTCCTTCACTGTCGAGCGCGCAGTGTTTGTCGCTCGTCTGCGGCAGATGGCCGAATACCCTCACTGCTTGCTAGTGGTCACAGCCGCATTGAGCCAAGTCAAATCGTCCTATCCGCATTCGGCCGTCAATCCCAATCAAATTACGCAATCGCTTATCGCCGCGCTTGCCGGACTGCGAGTACCGTTTATCTGCACCGAGACGCACGAAATGGGCGAAGAGATTCTCGCCTCGTATCTGTATCAGGTGCACCTCTATCAGTGGCTGGAAGAGAATGGATTTGGCTCCACTCTGACGGACGGGGATCTGTGATGCGAGGATTGGCGACTGTGGCAGGGGCGAATCTTTGTCGCACGCAATTTTTGCGCACCACAGCCGAAATCACCGAGTTTTGATGGCGAGTTGATGGCACGTTTTGCTTCAATCCCGAAACATCTTGCAAAAACTTCGTCACTTGGCGTACGAGCTGCCAGACGCTGGCGGGACGACTTAAGCGGCACTTTATCGCTTTCAAGTTGTTTCCCATTCGAGCCGAGCAGTGCGACCCGGACCAAAAAAGAGGCAGGCCCTTGCGGACCTGCCTCAGTTTGAAAAAAATCGAGCTCTACAGTCCCAGGCGGCGACGGCCGTAGCCGATAGCGCCGATCAGACCGGTGCCAAGCAACAGGATGCTGCCCGGTTCGGGCGTGGTTGAGCTTCCGCTGAAGTAAACGGTGCTAATGGCTTCGTCGTTGTTGCCATTGACGTCTACTACGGAGAATGTCAGGAAACTGATGCCGGGGTCATTGGCGATTCCGATGAAGATGGCGCTGCCATCACCATTCGAATTCGAGTTACCGGCTTCGCTGAAGCAATTACCGCTCTGGTCGCAGACAGTGGCGGTGAATGCACCAAAGAAGTCAGACTGAATCTGGGCGCCAGCGGCCGAGACAGGTGTGTTAAAGACAACACCGATCGGGCCAGCGTTACCGGTGAAGCTGTTGACGTCCTGGTTCCAGATCAACCAGTCATTCGGAGCGAAGTTCCCGTTCCAACTCACACTCTGTTGCATCGATGTAAAATCGGTTGGGCCAACCACACCGATCTCGCCCGTGTTGGTCGCGCCGGTCGAAACCCACCCTTGCGGGGTGGCCCAGACGGTGAGCGTAGGTCCAAAGCTAGCCCAATTGACATTGTCGGTGGGCGCCACGCAAGCCACCGTGGTGCACAGGGAGCTGGCAAAAGCGGACGTGGACATTACAAGTAACGCGCACAGTCCAAGAACAACAGCGGTCTTTTTCATCATGATCCTCCGGCGTGTTTCAACGCATAACTGACACTTATACAACAGTTTTCAATTTCGGAGTAGCACAATCCAGATTGGTCTACCACCACAAACGTGCTGTCACCGGCGAGCCGAACTATAGTTGTCCTCAAAGTGACTTCGGCATAGATCGACTTTGCGAGGTCGAATCTCCGCAACCACCCTGTGGCTCGCCAAAATCAAGAACGCCTCCATTTTCGGATGCCGGTCATTGGGAATGCGAGGGATCGCGCCGTTAATTCGAGTTTGGGAGGGGGCGCGTGAGGCATTGGCAGCGATTTGGCGGGCCTGAATCGGATTGAAGACGCGCGTTTCCCCTAAAACTCCAGCTTTGTCGGATCCTGAAAGCGATTCACGGCAGGTCGATTCAGGCGGCTACTGCGTAGCGGTGGTGCAGCCCGCCAAGTCGCGGCAGCGAGATGACTTTGCTCGCGCTCGAAACCGTCGAGGCGGCAACCCGACCACCGGGCGTGTCCTTCCCTAACCCGAGATGAGTCCTGTCTTCGTGGTAATAGTGGACGTATTCTTTCAGCAATCTTCTCAAGTGCCGCTGGTTCAGAACGACCACAATGGTCAAGCAGCTCCCGGCGCACACTCCCAACCCATCGCTCGGCGACGCCGTTCTGCCTAGGACTTCGAAACGCGGTTCGGACAGGTTCCGTATCGTTCTGTTTGACGGTCGAGACGACGTCGGCAGAGAACTTCGCGTCCCGATCGAAGACTAGGAACCGCTGTGGCTGATCGTATACCCAAACTTCGCGCAGCTGCAGTACGATCCACAAAGCGTTGGGCTGACGGGTCACATTGCAGTGCAGAATCTTCCGTCGGTTGTGGCCGATGACGAAGAAACAGTACAAAACTCCAAAGGTCAGAGTCGGCACGGTGAAGAAATCCATCGCAACGATTGCGTCGCGATGATTGCGCAGAAAAGCCAGCCAGCGCCGCGCGGGATCAGGATTACGGGTCGCCCGCTTCACCCAGCGAGAAACGGTTCGTTCCGAGATGTCGAAACCTAGCTTGAGCAGTTCCCCGTGGATGCGAGGCGCTCCCCAAGTTGGGTTTTCTGTGACCATACGGAAGATTAGTTCGCGCACTTCCCTGCTGATTGATTTCCTTCCAACTATATGTCGCGAGAGAGAGATCCAGCTCCAGTACAGCCGAAACCCTGCCCGATGCCAGCGAACCACGGTCTCCGGGGTGACAAGGATCAACGATCTCTTCCAGCCAGACCAAAATTTTCGCAAAACGACCCAGAACAGCCGGTCGATGGAACTCAGTCGAGGGCGAGGTCGCTTTGCATGCAGAGCTAGCAGTTGTTGCCGAAGGGCGAGGTTCTCCAAGAGGAGTTCTTCTCGGGAGCGAAAGACGGAGACGACCCAGCTAAGCAGATGTCGAAGGCACGCAAACATCAGGGAATCATAGCGAAAAGCGCGTCTGGCAGGTGCGCCTCCAAGTCATTGATTCTGCGGACGCGTAGAATTTTGGCGAGGCACAACCTTGCGGATGCATGTGTGGCCTTACAGTTCTTGTTGAACGCCCCGATTTCGCCGCATCAGGGCCTGCGCGGTCAGTCTCGCAAGGATGAAAACCACGGGCGCCATTACCGCCCAGCCTTCGATCATGTGCCACTGCGCCATCACCACTGCGCGGGCCGTAGTCTCCGGAGCATTTGGGAAGCTCTGGAGCAGCTTCAGAGGGTCAAACACGAACCGCTCAGCGCCCGTCATGCGCTCACCCAACCGTAAGCATGGGATCAGCAGGATAATCTGCAGCGGCAGCGCCGCATAGTTTCCCAACTGGATGGAGGCTTGTTTCATCCGCAACAGACCCGCGAGCAACACACAAACGATCGTGGTCACGCCGATCAGAGGAAAGATTCCAATTGCGAATCCCAGTGCGATGGTCCAGGCAGTCTTCCGCACCGACTGCCCGCCGCTTAACGACGCCTCAACTCGGGTAGACGTCCCAGGACTAATCATTCATGTATAGATGCGATATATAATCCCTACCACCGCTGAATTTCTAACAGCGCCAGTCCGTCGGCCGGCACATCCAATTCCAGGACCCCATTCTTTAAGGTAGTGACTTCAGCGGGAGCCAGTGCGCTTTCGCGATTGAGCTGGTCGATTTGCGCCTGGGTTGGATATCGTGGACTGCCCATCGCACGATAAGCGGCAAGGCTATTGCTGTGTTTCTCATCCACGCGACGGACCAGGACGGGCGCAGCAGCGTTTACGTTTCGAAACTCCAGCCGCATGTGTTGCGCCGTACCCTTCTGATCAGGCTCGACCAAGTTCCACGTAGCGACCACAATGGAGCCGTCAGACCGCCGCGTCACCAGGACGTTGCTGGACTGATTGGCGAGCCGCTCATCTCCGAGGCGATGCATGAGCGCGTAATCGTAGAATGCGGGTTTCTTGATGCCACCGACGGCGATGAGTCCGAAAGTATTGTGGAATGGGCCGTCGGAAACTCCGCCCTCTTCGAATACATCGTCGAAGGTCCAGTACGACATCATCTGCACTAACCCATCGCATTGGACAATGTCGTAAGCCAGCGCCGGACCGACGTAGGTGCTGTCACGCGCGCCAAGATCGTTGTAGGAGGGGACACTCCATTCCGTCCAGAAAAGAGGAAGCTGCGGACGGCCCGAAGCTTTGATCTGATCGTGCACTTTACCGATGGCGCGACAGACGCGCTGGTTCATCGGAATCTGTTCGGAGGTATGAAATAAATTCTCAACCGTGTCGTCGCCGTATCCGTGGCTGGAGACGAAATCGATCGGAACATTCTGCTGCGATACATGCGCCAGGAATGGCTCGATCCAATCGGCAGCAGCGGTTGCGGGTCCGCCTACTCGTAACAGCGGCGAGACAGACTTGAGGGCGCGAGCGGTGTGATCATAGAGCTCAAAGTAGGTAGCCTGTTTAGGATTTCCCGCCCAGAAGTCGATGTTGGGTTCGTTCCAAACTTCGAAATACCATTGCGAGACTTCCCCGATGCCGTATCGCTCGACCAGGTGCTGGGCAAAATGGCGAATCAAGTCGTCCCATTTCGCATAGTCCTTGGGCGGGGAGACGTTCTGCTTGTACCAAAAGGGATGGGTGGCGTTGGGATCAGAGGCCAGCTTTCTTGGCATGAAGCTGATCTCGACCATCGGGCGCACCCCGTTGGCCAGTATGCCGTCGTAGATCTGATCGACATACGTGAAGTTGTATATGGGCTTCCCCTGCTTGTCTTCGTCATAGACTCCGACTTCGTCGTGCAAGATGGCGTGTCCTCGGACATAGCGAAAGTCTGTCGCCTGCTTCACCTCGCGAAGATCGCTGCGATAGGCGGCGCGAAGGGCAAGAACGGCGCGGCCGGAGCCGAACATCTGCTCCCAGAAGTGGGGAAATGCGGTTCCGGGTGCACTGGCGTCGATGGTGACGGTTGCCGGAGCGGTTTGTGCGACAAGGGATATGGGAAGTGAGAATAAGCCAACAAATATCGCCAGTCGAATCATGGCGCTTGTCCCGATCCTGCGCAGGCGGGAGGAACTCGAGGGTACCCCCTCCCCCCTCCCCCTCATATATTTAGAATCATAGAGATACGCACGAAATATGCCGCAAAGCATAGATAGCAAATGAGCTATATGTAAGTCATAGATATGAAAGGAATTGATAGGACAGTCCCGAGCTGACGGTGGTTGAATGTCTGAGAGGGGCGGTCGGGAACTGGACGCGGCTGCATGGAATGCGGGGTGAGAATTGCGCGCGGGGTACGACATGAAGCCTCCAAAAAACGGGCCGATAGCTGTCAGCTTTCGGCCATGAGCCGTAAGATGGCGGTAAGTTCAAACAAGCCGCCCGAAGTCGAAGCGGCAAATGAGCAGTCAAAGGTCCTGATCCCACCTTTTCGCCAAAGACCGGCAAAAGGATGGGGCACCCCATGGGTCTTTAGCGGGAACAAACCCCCACGCTAGTAGCGTGGCAAAGGCGAAGAGCGATTTCAAGAAGTTTTTGAAAAATCTGCTGACGAATTCCTGAATTGGGAAAAACTCATATTCAACATGAGGGTTCCAGTAAACAGGATCACGGGCACGGCTCGAACCCGGAAGAGATAGGGGACAGCACACCCGAAGCATCATAAGTTTTTGGGGTCGGGGCAACCAAGTGGGAAAGTTATGCCTCACATACCCCTAGTAGTCGGGGTAGCTTGATTGCGACCGATGTGCCGTCGGGGCTCAAAGGCGCTCTCAGGATTTCCAAAACTTGCGCGAGCATTACCCGTTCATTGCTGGTTGGGCAATGGATAACAGATGTCCACCCGAGTTGTTGGCGTAACCGGATACCGAGTTCGCTCAGCCGATGGCGAGTTGCTTGCCACGCCGAAACTCCCAGCCAATACAACCCTCCTCGAAAGTTCTGTTTCTGGCCGAAACTCGATCTCAACCGACCGTGTGGATTTCCAGGGCGTTCGTCGCTTGTGCGCAGACGTGAACTGTCAATCCGCTCTAGGCGCGCCAATTCGTCTAGAACCGCTGCACGCCGGAGGAAAATGCCATGAAGAGTTTCAAGCTTCTGCTTCTCAGTTTGTTGGTTTTGTCTTGCTGTGTGACGTTCACACCTGATGCCCGAGCGCAGTATCGCGCATCCCTTCGAGGAACAGTGAGTGATCCTCAGGGTGAAGTGGTCGCTGGCGCGACCGTGACCCTGGTGAACAAAGACACCAACAATACGTTGGTAGCCACCTCTGACGACAATGGCATTTACACTTTCAACGCGCTGCCACCGGCGCCCTACAGGCTCACCGCGGAGCATCCGGGATTCAAAAAGCAGGTGCTGGAGGATGTGCAGATCATCCCCGAGCAGCTCAATTCCCTGAACCTGCAATTTCAGGTGGGGACGGTTGAGCAAAGCGTGACGGTGACGGGCACTACTGAGGCATTGGACACTGAGACAGCTACCATTAGCAGCACCATCTCCAGCAATCAGATCCAGCACATGCCGTCGTTCAACCGCGACGTCTTTCAGTTGGCGCAACTGACGCCAGGAGTTTTCGGAGATGCCTCGCAGCAGGGCGGGGGCGGCGCCTACGAGTTGCCTGGGAACCAAGGGCCGGGCGGAACCAGTGGAGGTAACGGCGGAATTTTCTCGACGGAGAACGGCCCGCAGATCAACTCGGGCGGCGGCCAGTATGGGAACAACGGCATCAGTATTGACGGCATCAGCACGGTCAGCGCGGTGTGGGGCGGCACAACGGTGATTACCCCCAGCGAAGACTCGGTGGACAATTTGAAAGTCGTCTCCAACAGCTACGACGCAGAGTTTGGCAGGTTCAGCGGCGCGCAAATTCAGGTCAGCACCAAGAGTGGCACCAATGAACTGCACGGCAGTGCCTTTTTCAAGGCATCACGGCCAGGACTGAATGCCTACCAGCGTTGGAACGGCGTCGGTTCCGATAATCCGGGCACGCCAGCAGAGCGCGGCCTGAACCGCGATGAGAACCGATTCAACCAGTACGGTGGTAGCCTGGGCGGACCTATTTGGAAGAACAAATTATTCGCCTTCTTCAACTGGGAGACGAGCCCGCTGTCTGCCTCGACCACGTCTCAGGGCTGGTATACGACACAGCAGTTTGCGAGCGCTGCGCCGCCGGGCAGCATTGCGTCAAAGTACCTGTCATTTCCGGGAAGCGGTGTGGCATCGAACGGGATCATTCAGCGTACCTGCGCATCCGTTGGGTTACAAGAAGGGGTGAACTGCAACACCGTATCAGGTGGCTTGGATGTGGGCTCGCCCTTGAAGACCGGCCTGGGGTTACAAGACCTGAGCTATGGTGGCAATCCCAATGTCCCGGGCCTAGGCGGGGGCCTGGATGGAGTGCCCGACTTGGCATACTACAACCTGGTGAACCCGACAAACACATCGCAGATGCAGTTCAACGGCAGGCTCGACGCCAACGTCACCCGTAATGACCTGGTCAGCTTCACAATCTACTGGGTGCCGCTGACAACCACGGATTACAACGGCACGACCCGCCCGATGAACCTCTGGCACCACTCACAGATCAACGATGCCTTTGCGGCTATCTGGACACATACATTCTCGCCCAGCTTGCTAAATCAGGCGCGCGCCAATGCCGCTGGCTATCGTTGGAATGAGGTAACCAGCAACCCGCAGGCGCCCTTTGGACTGCCACAGGACAATATCGATAATATCGGCAGCGCAAATCCTGCCTTCTTCGGTGCGCCCGGACCTAGCAACCTGAACCAGTGGACCTACACTTATAGTGACGTCCTCACCAAGATCATCGGACGTCATAGCATCAAAGTCGGCGGCGATTTAACCCGGCTGTATTATTTGAACAACCCTGTCTATGCGGCGCGGCCCAGCTTTAATTTCCACAATCTGTGGGATTTTGCCAACGACGCTCCGTATTTTGAAAATGGGCAGTTTGATTCCCAGACGGGTGTTCCCTTCGCGAACCGCCAGGACGGCCGCGAAAATATATGGGGCTTTTTTGGACAGGACGATATTAAAGTCCTTCCTACCCTGACCATCAACCTTGGCCTGCGGTGGACGGACTTCGGAGCGTTCGCCACGAAGCAGAACAACCTGGACGTGGTGGAGCTTGGCGAGGGCCCGAATGCACTGACGGACCTGCACATTCGCGTAGGGGGAAGTCTCTACACGCCGCAAAAATCGAACTTTGGTCCGATGGTTGGATTCGCCTGGTCACCTAGCAAGTACGGTGGCAAAGCAGTGTTCCGCGGGGGTTTTGGCGTCAGCTACAACCAAAACGAAATCGCGATCACAACCAACGGCAGCGGCAATCCGCCCAATGCGGTACAGGCAAATTACACTTGTCCCTACCCCTTCAATAACAACCCCTCTTGCGCTGGAACCGGCATCCTGTATGAAACCGCCACCAGTCCCACCTCTATCTTTGGATACGCACCCAACCCAAACACGATCACAACCTTTGCCCCCGACAACCTGCCGATCAACAGCCAGCCAATCCTTGTGTCAGGCTTTCCCTCGAACCCCAAGAGCATCGTCGTCTACCACTATTCATTCGACTTCCAGTACCAGTTGCCGGCCAACTGGGTGATGACGATGAGTTACATGGGAAACGAGACGCGGCACCTTCTAATACATAGCAACTGGAATGCGATCGGCGCGGCGGCCGGGTTTGCACTTAACCCGAAGGTCAATAACTTGAACTTCTGGGATAACAGCGGCGATGGGAACTTCAACGCGGGAATCTTCAGCATTGCGCACAATTTCTCGCATAGTTTTCAGATATCAGCGGCCTACACGTGGTCGAAGGCCATGGACGAGAATTCAGGTCCGTATTACCAGGATCCGTACCCTTACAGTACGAGTGCGGCGTATGGACGATCGAACTATAACGCGACCAATATGTTCAAACTGTATGGCCTGTGGCAGCCTACGTTCTTCCACGACAACAGCTGGCGTTCGAAGATAGTGGACGGGTGGACTTTGAGTGGCATATGGAACCTGCATTCGGGCTTTCCCTGGAACCCCTACTACAACATTAATGGGAATGTCTATTACTCAAGCAGTGGTTACGGCCAACTGCGGCCCGCAGCGATCGCGCCAGGATTTGGTACGAGCACCAGTAACAGCGCATTCATGCAGGCCATTAACCCGAACTACGGCGGCAATGGCACCCAGTTTTTCCTGCCCCCGAGTTATGTGCAAGGGCCGAACTTTCCGGACTTCGGCCCTGCGCCACTGCCTGGAATTCAGCGCAACAGCTTGAACTCGCCGGGCTATAACGACGTCGATCTCAGCCTGAGCAAGGCTTTCGGCTTGCCGAGGATCCCAGGGCTGGGAGAGAGAGCGCAGTTCCTGGTCCGCGTGGATGTTTACAACTTCTTCAATAAGACGAACATTAACTCGCAGACTATCGACGCGAACCTGGGTTCGGTGGCGCCGAACGGCACGGTAACTCCGAACTCTGACTTCGGCGTGGCCGGCGGCGCACTGGGCAGTAGAACGGTGCAACTGCAGGCGAGGTTCAGCTTCTAACTTTTCGTCAGGCGTGGGGCAGCGCTCCACGCCGTTTACTTCTTGGCAGGAGATTGCGAAGTTGTGGGGACCTTAGAAGCAGGTGTTGGCTCAGTCGCCGGCACCGCCTCGTAAGTCAGATCCACGTCGGCATGGACATCGATGGTGCCGGGTGAGATCGGCGTAAGGTTCGTCGATTGGAGTTTCTCAAAGCTGATCTCGCGCGGAGCGGAAACGATAACGGGCTGACCTTCCTCCACGGTTATCAGCCTCACGATTTTGAGTTGCAACGATCCGGCGAGCGCCTCCGCGCCTGCTTGAGCCTGGTGAGTAGCAGCCGCCAGAGACTGGCCGCGCGCCGCATCTTCGTTGCGCACCGTAAGTGTGAGCCGGTTGATGCTGGTGGCCCCAGACTTCACGGCAATGTCGATCACAGTCTGTAGCCTCGCGATGTCATTCAACAGCAAACGCACTGTATTACTGGCGGTGTAGCCGGCAATTGTCGGCGCGCTTTCTTTCGGGTACAGGTAGTTCGGGTTCACCGAGAAATTGATGCCGTTGATGGTCGCCAAAGGAAGCGCAGATTTCAGCTCGTGAATGAGAGCGTCCGATTGTTTGGTATTCAGATCAGTCGCCGCTTTGGGAGTGTCCGCCTGGGTCACAACGCCAATGTCGAATTGAGCCTGGTCCGGCGCGACCGAGATCGTCGCCTGACCATGAACACGGATAGACGTAAGCGGCGTGGGCTGCGACGCCTGCTGTGCATACATGCTGGTCGCACCGGACAACAAAATGGCAGCAAATCGCAGAAGCTGGCCTGTTCGGAGCTGGCGCGGTTGGAAGGTCGAATTAGAATTCTCATTCCACATGTGGGTAATATAAGCCAGATTGAGGCCGCGAATCGGTTTCAACAATTGCGATGACAACCCTCTCGCGCCGCCGATTCCTGTCCTTAGCAGCAGCACTTCCGCTGCTATCGAGCTTTGGCGAAGGCACTTCTGCGTCGAACGTCATTGCCGCTTCCGACGAAGCCTTCCTGGAAGATTTATCTCATCGGGCATTTCTTTTTTTCTGGGAGCACTCGGATCCTCACACCGGACTGGTACTCGACCGCGTCCGGACCGACGGAACGGCCATTCCGGGACGAAATCTGGAAGTCGCCAGCATCGCGCTCACAGGTTTTGGTCTCACCGCGATGTGTATTGCCGCAGAACGCCGCTGGGTCGATCCCAACCAGGTGCGAGAGAGAGTGCGCGCTGCGCTCCGCTATTTAGCAAACGAACAGGAACACGTGCGCGGTTGGTATTACCACTTCGTGAACCGCAAGAGCGGCGAGCGAGCATGGAACTCCGAGCTCTCGACGATTGACACTGCACTGCTGCTTGCGGGAGTAATCACGGCGCAACAGTATTATCAGGGTGATGCCGAGATCGTTAGTCTTGCCTCCAGCGTGTATGAGCGTGTGGATTTCAACTGGATGCTGGACAAGCGAACGGGACTGCTGCACATGGGTTGGACTCCTGAAAAAGGCCTGCTGCGAGCTGAGTGGGCAGCCTATGATGAGCAATCCATTCTTTATGTGTTAGGGATGGGATCGCCTACCCAAGCGATTCCGACTCAGTGCTGGTACAGCGTTGATCGTCCAGTGATTGAATCTTACGGATACAAGGTCGTGGGTACCGGGCCGCTGTTTACACATCAGTATTCGCAGGCATGGCTGTATCTGGCCGGGGTTCGCGATGGATCTCCCTTCCAGATTGATTACTTCCAGAACTCGGTGAAGGCGACGTACGCTCATCGCGCCTACTGTCTGAGTCTGCGTGGAATGTACTCAGGCTTTTCAGAGAATTTGTGGGGCGTGACCGCTTCAGATAGCGACATTGGCTACGTCATCTGGGGCGATCCACTTTCGAGACGCGACCTCGATGGCACGGTCGTTCCGTGCGCGCCGGGCGGGTCGCTTATGTTCGCTCCCGAAATCTGTTTGCCCGCTCTTCGTTATATGCACGAGAACTTCGCCAAATACGTTTATGGCCGCTATGGGTTCACAGATGCTTTCAATCCGCAAACCCTTTGGGTTAACCCCGACGTCGTAGGCATCGATGTGGGCATCACGTTGTTGAGCGCTGAAAACCTGCGTTCCGGAAGTGTCTGGCGTTGGTTCCAGCGCTCACCCGATGTCCAGCGTGCTGCGGGACGGATATTCCAGCCTTATTAGCTGCATACATTCCGGCGCTGTTCGGCGATCCGAACGCTTGGATGCCTACCGGTTCCGACTCCTTGACTACGAGCGTGAACCAGTTCACGAATGGCGGTAATTCGGACACGGCCACCCTGGGGGGTGGCTCTATCACCGACGGTACCCGAGCCTGGCTCTCTGGCGCTTTTAGGCACCGGTATCCTCGGGCTGGCAAGAGTGATTCGTCACAAACGTATCTAGTTTTACGGAGAATCGTCACCCAGAATGTGTGGTTCGAGCGCCGGAGAGAACCTTCGGGCGCTTTTGTTGTTGCGATTTAGAAGGCAAAGTGCTGGTACGGGTCAGGCGCTATTCCACGTGCCGGAAGCGAAACAAATGGGCACGATCAAAACAAAGGGCTTATCCATATACGGACCAATAGGGCCGAGTAGGATCGACCGCCTTGCCTTCCCGACAATTCTTCCTCGCCGAACTCACCGTTTATGAGGCGGGCTACGGGCGAGAAGCCAGGATAATGAGATGAGACTTTAGCGTTCGTCAGGAGGAGTCTGAAGCTGACGCGCATGAGCCTATCCGCTAGTTCGACCACGAGGAACGTAGACTGGCTGCAACGAAGATTCCGCAGATCAAAGGGCCAACTGCTGGCCGATGCAATTTCTGCGCACCGCTGGACTTCATGCGCTCATGATACCCCTGCATTATGGCATGGTCAGCGTCTGCATGAACTCCCGAGCCAGACCTTCACCGTCGACAGTAGAGATCTCGCTCTGAAGCAAGATCTCACCGTTATCTGACACAATAAACTTGTACTCTCGCTCGCCTCCGGGATGGCCGGGTATCGACATGGTTATCCTGTCGGAATCCAAGCGCCAAATCAGTGTTCCGACACTCGGAGATTCGGTCATGAAACTTATTTGAATTAGTTTCTGCTGCGTTAGCTCCAGTTGCGGGGGACTCGGCGCTATAACCTGTTTTCCGGCTCTTTGATTGATTTTCGCCGAGGCTGCACTTATGGCTGTTTCTATACCATCCCAAATCGCCTGCGCGCGCTCCTTTATGAGCCGTTGCTTGTTGTTAAACGCCTCCATGTCTTGCTGTTCTTTCGTCAACTTATTCGACGCCGCATCGGCGAGATCATCTTTCCAGTCAGCCATACAAGCACTCCGCGACTTATGTGAGCAGTCGTTTTCCCAGTTAAATTGAAAGGCTGAGGGAAAGCAAATACGAAATTTCGAGTATGGATAAGGCGGCTCCCGCGCGACTAATATCGCTTGGAACACGCTCCTCCTCGACAGGGTATCGAGGTTTTCGTTAGACCGATTCGCTTTTTTCCTGCCAGCCTCCGCGGCGTTTGGTTTGATGAACCACAAGTGGCGCGATTGTCCATTACGCCGCCAACTGCTGCGAGTCCACGACGAATGGATCGCTAACCGCCGCACTGAGCTCGTTGAACTGAAGGGCGATCTGTTGGGGTGACTTCGCCTTGATTCCCAGCAGTCGGGCAATTCGGCTTGCCAGTCTTACCGGTGCCATGGGCGTGAGCATAGCAGCGGCTTCCTCAGCGAATGCTTTCTTCTTTTCTTCCGTCAGATTATGTCCAATCACTTCCAGCGTGAAATCGGCACCGCGCGGAATCGTCGCCCGCAGACCGTCGACTCCTGACACTTGTCGCGTGATGAACTGGATTGATGTCTGGTATTTCTGATTGGCACGGAGCTTAAACGTCCGTAGCGTAATGTCGATAAGCTTCTGTGCTATGACACGCTTCTGCTCGATCGGCAACTCTCGCGCGTAAAGGCGTAGGTAGGGCATCGGATGACCTCCAGCTACTGCAGTAAGTAGAGGCACTCCGCGTGCCAGCAGCGAGACGAATGGGCACTATTAAAATAAAAGACTTAGCCGCGCAGGCCCGAGAGGACCCGAGTAGAATTTACCTTCTCTGGGAGTTCCTCCTCGGTAGGCTGACCCTTCATGGCGCCGGTGGTCAGCGCGCAAGCTTATGTTCAGTTGGAAAGCCGACCTGTTGCTCACTTGAGCCGGGGGCTTCGAGCCTAATGGCAAAGCGGTGAACTAGATATATTTGGCGCATTGAGGGCAGCCACGCACCAGTACCGCTGATATTGTCTTGGCTGTCCTGGCAGAAACCGGGCGACGACCGACAGCCCGCCGAAGATATAGCCGAGGCGCAGATCAAAAACTGGTCGATCCATCGATGGATTGCGCGTCCCAGACAGATCAATGTCGATGAGGCCAAGCCTGCCTTTAGCGTTCGTCGGGAGGCAGTCTGAAGCTCACAGATTTCGGGCACGCATGAGCCCACTCCGCGAGTTCGACCACTAGCGAGCGCGGACTGGCTGCAATGAACATTCCGCACATCAAGCAATAGGATTCGAGCACTCTCGGCTGTTGTATGTTCCGGACATGTCGGAAATCAGCCGGCGAGAATTTCTTAGAGCCTTCCATGGTCGTTGTTAGAAACTGTACGAGATAGATCGGTTACAGAAAAGGCCACGGAGGTGGCTTTCGCTATTTGCAATTCTTCGCAGCAACCCCGATGGAAAAAGCTTCCGGGTGGGCATAGATACGCAACACCCAAATAAGCTTGTAACAGATGGGATCTTCGCCCACAGCCGTAATCCGATATATGTGGCCTTCGGCTTCATCCTTGAGCGTGTCAGGGGCAGGCGCCTGCCAGAGTTTGCGGGCCTCGTCAGTGGTGAGCCAATTTCCAAGCCGGACACCCAACTTCCTGGCCCGTTTCACCCGCCGGATGCCGGCGGCGAGCTCCGGACTGAGCAAGCCAGCGTCGGCAGCCTCGTAGGCGAGCCGCCGCACTGCAGCGAGTCATCCATTGATCGTTCCTGCCGCGAGCTGGCAATTCTCGAGGAAAATGCGATAACGGGTGACCACAACATTGTTGAACGACACGCGCGGCTCGGAGCAGTACCACTGAATGAATTCATCGATCGCGTGTCGATATCCGCGCTTCGACTCGGGCGAGCGAAGGCTATCCAGGACCGCCGATTTGCTGTGGTCCAGATCAGGGAGGCCGAGCTTTGTTTTCGGCCGCTCTAGTTTCGAGGATTTCCGCTTGGCGTGTCTGCTCATTCCAGCCGCCTCCACCGCGGCTGGCCAAGAGCCTACGCCGGCACCCAGATGCGTCGGGCGTTATGCGTCAACTTGGTCAGACGAACTTCCGGGTGGTCCGTAATCCAAGAGCACCTGGTAAGCACTGCGCGACTTGTCGTTCCTGATCTCTTCGGTATACGCTCTGGACTCATCGGGGACCAGAAGGGCCGACTTCGCCTGAGTGGCGCATGAAGGAAATGACCGCTAATGACGGCTGCGAGCGGTTCCGGACCGGCGCGGCGAAGTACGCCGCATACCTTGAGACGCCGGAAGGCCGATTGCGGCTCGATCTCACCTTTGCCAATTTGCAGGACTTTCTTCCGCAGGCCACACGGTCTTTGGTCGCTCTCGATCTTGGGTGCGGTACGGGCGCCATTGCTGTGCGACTCGCGCGACTTGGTTTTCACGTCACGTTGCTGGATGCGTCTGAACCGATGCTGGATTTCGCGAAGCGGACTGCGCGAGAAGCAGGAGTTACGGAGAGAGTTGCCCTGAAACACGGCGATGCCACCCAACTCGCAAATTTGTTCAACGCCGAGTCGTTTGATGTGATTCTTTGCCACAACATCCTAGAATATGTTGAAGACCCCCTTGCTGTGTTGCGCAGTGCGGCTCGCACCTTACGAGGCCCGTCCAGCATAATCTCGATATTGGTGCGTAACCAGGCAGGTGAGGTGTTCAAGGCCGCAATACAAGACGGCGACTTCGCAGCGACCGAGCATAACCTCACCGCTGAGTGGGGACATGAGTCTCTGTACGGAGGAGCGGTGCGGGTGTTTACTGCTGAGAGCTTGCAAGCCATGCTGTCTGAATCGTCACTCGCGGTAACTGCGAAGCGTGGCGTACGGGTCGTTTCGGATTACTTGCCGCCGAGGGTTTCACGAAATGATGAGTACGAGCGGATTCTGGAGCTAGAGCGCAAGCTGGGCAGGCGACCGGAGTTTGCCGCAGTCGCCCGCTACACGCATTGCCTGGCACATCGCGCTGTTCCAGTCATGAAGGATGGCGCATGACCGCCGTCGTAGCCGAGTCTTCGTGGTTCGGATCCCGCATGACACCTGACGGCGGTATCTCGGTCGGACTGGGCCTAACCAATGAGTG
>Ga0210383_10001388_pt1 | contig 22097 bp, 22 predicted proteins | sample IncBWC14OmetaG_FD_160072 | JGI IMG/M metagenome (GOLD analysis project Ga0210383, IMG submission 160072) | Forest soil microbial communities from Barre Woods Harvard Forest LTER site, Petersham, Massachusetts, United States - Inc-BW-C-14-O ... | reverse complement strand
CCCCGCTGCCTGCCGTATCCGCTCGCTTCGGTGATGGTCAGGCCGTGGACGCCGAACGCCTGCAACGCGGCCTTGACGTCGTCCAGCTTGAACGGCTTGATGACAGCGGTGATGAGCTTCATCGTCAGGTGTCCCTTCGCCAGTCCTGTACCTGACCATCGGATGCGGAGGTTTCGCCGGACCTGTCGGAGTGTGTCGGCGAGGTGAAAGACGCCGCTCGCGTGTTACAAGCGTGTTTCGGTTTTACCGGCCCTAGCCGAGGATGGCGTCGACGAACGTGGCCGGGTCGAACGGGGCCAGGTCGTCGGGCCCCTCGCCCAGGCCGACCAGCTTGACCGGAACGCCCAGCTCGCGCTGCACGGCGATGACGATCCCGCCCTTGGCCGTCCCGTCCAGCTTGGTCAGCACGATGCCGGTGACGTCGACCACCTCGGCGAACACCCGCGCCTGCCGCAGCCCGTTCTGCCCGGTGGTGGCGTCCAGCACCAGCAGCACCTCGTCCACCGGGGCCTTCTTCTCGACCACGCGCTTGACCTTGCCGAGCTCGTCCATCAGCCCGACCTTGGTGTGCAGCCGCCCGGCGGTGTCGATGATGACCGCGTCGACGCCGGTCTCGATGCCCTCGCTGACCGCCTCGAACGCCACGCTGGCCGGGTCGGCGCCGTCCCGGTCGGCCCGCACCGTCCTGGCCCCGACCCGCTCGCCCCACGTCTGCAGCTGGTCGGCGGCGGCCGCGCGGAACGTGTCGGCCGCGCCGAGCAGCACGGTCTCCCCGTCCCCGATCAGCGCCCGGGCCAGCTTGCCGACGGTGGTCGTCTTACCGGTGCCGTTCACGCCGACCATCAGGACCACCGCGGGCGTGCCGTTGTGCTTGGCGGTGTGCAGCGAGCGGTCCTCGTCGCCAAGCTGGTAGAGCAGCTCGTCACGGAGCAGGTTCTTGACTTCGGCCGGGCCGCGTACGCCCAGCACCTTGACCTTGGTCTTCAAGTCGTCCACCATCAGCCGGGCGGGTACCACGCCCACGTCGGCGGTGATGAGCACCTCTTCGATCTCGTCCCAGGTCTCGTCGTCGAGCCGGTCCCGGGACAGCAGGTTCAGCAGCGTCGAGCCCACCGAGCTCTGGGAGCGGGCCAGCCGGGCCCGCAGCCGCACCATCCGGCCCGCGGACGGCGGCGGGCGCTCGACCTCGATCACCCCGGCGGTAGCCTGGGGCTTCCCGGCCTCCGCCGCTGCTTGCTCGGCGGCGGCCGCTTCGGCAGTCGCTTGGCTTGGTGGCGTTGTGGGCAGCGAGGACGGCGCGGGCGGCGCGGACACGCGGCCGCGGCCGCGGCGCGGCCGCTGGAACAGCAGCCATCCGCCGGTGCCGAGCGCCAGCACGGCGATGACGATGATCAGGATCACGTATTCCATCAGGCTCACAGTCTCCCAGACCCCGCGGGCTGCCGCATCCATCGCCCCGGGCCGTGGGGAGCAACGGCACCGATGGAACATCGCTGTCGTAATGGCGGCACCGATGGAACATTGGTGCCGTTGAGCTGGCGCGGTTCGGGGCGGGCCCGGAGGCTGGCGGGACGCGTGGGACGGGTGGGTCGGGGATGGCGGCCGGAGGGCGGGGGCGGGGGCGGGCTAGGCGGGCTGGCGGGTGGCTATCTGCTGGCTGATCACGGTGGAGACGCCGTCGCCGCGCATGGTGATGCCGTAGAGGGCGTCGGCGGCTTCCATGGTGCGGCGCTGGTGGGTGATGACGATCAGCTGGGAGCTCTCGCGCAGTTCTTCGAACACGCCGAGCAGGCGCTGCAGGTTGGTGTCGTCCAGGGCGGCCTCGACCTCGTCCAGCACGTAGAACGGGGAGGGGCGGGCCATGAAGATCGCGAACAGGTAGGCGATGGCGGTCAGGGACCGCTCCCCGCCGGACAGTAGCGAGAGCCGCTTGACCTTCTTGCCCGGCGGCCGGGCCTCGATCTCGATCCCGGTGGCCAGCATGTCGTCCGGCTCGGTCAGGACCAGGTTGCCCTGGCCGCCGGGGAACAGCCGGGAGAACAGCTGCTCGAACTCCCGGGCGGTGTCGGCGTAGGCGGAGGCGAACACCTCCTGAACCCGGTCGTCGACCTCCTTGACCACGGTGAGCAGGTCGCGGCGGGTCTTGCGCAGGTCTTCCAGCTGGGTGGCGAGGAACTGGTGGCGTTCGGTCAGCGCGGCGTACTCTTCCAGCGCCAGCGGGTTGACCTTGCCCAGCCGGTCGAGCTGGCGCTGGGCGTCGGCGGCCCGGCGCTCGACCTCGGCCCGGTCGTAGCGGGACGGCCCAGTGATCGGCGAGGCCTCATCGTCACCGGGCACCGGCACCGGGACCTCCGGGCCGTACTCGGCGACCAGGGCGTCGGTCTCGATGCCGAACTCCTCCAGCGCGTGGTCGGACAACTGGGCGAGCCGCAGCCGGTGCTCGGCGCGGGCGATCTCGGTGCCGTGCGCGGTGTTCACCACCGTGTCCAGGTCGGCGGCCAGGTCGCGGACCCGGGCCCGGACGGCCTTGAGCTCGCCGACGCCGCCTGCGCTGGCCGCCTGGGCCTGCGCCCGCCGCTCGGCGGCCTCGGCCACGGAGCGCTCGGCGGCCTCGACCGCGTAGCGGGCGCCCAGGGCGACGGCTTTGGCCACGGCGGCCTGCTCGGCGCGCCGGGCGCGGCGCTGCGAAGCCCGCTCGCGGGCCTGCCGCTCGGCGGCCGCGGCCGCGGTCAGCGAGTCGGCCCGGCCGTCGATGGCGCGCAGCCGCTCCTCGGCGGTGCGGACCTCGAGCCGGGCCTCCATCTCGGCGTCCCGGGCCGTCGCGCAGCGCCCGGCCAGGTCTTCGTTGTCGGTCTCGTCCTCCGGCGCGTCCAGGAAGTCCGCCCCGGCTTCGACCTCGGCCAGCTCGGCCTGGAGGTACTCCAGCTTGGCCAGGTCCTTCTCGGCGGCCAGCCGAGCCGCGGCGATGGCGGTCTCGACCCGGCCCGCCTCGTCCTGGGCCGCCCGGGCCGCACCCGCCAGCCGGCCCAGCCTGCCGGAGATCTCGGCCGCCGCGGCGTCAGCTTCGTGCCTGCGAGTCAGGGTCTCGGCCACCGCCTGCCGGGCGGCTTCCTCGGCTTCCGCGGCCGCCGCCAGATCCTGCGCCGCGGCCTCGCAGGCCCACTCGGCCGCGGCCAGCCCGGCGGCCGCCTCGTCCGCCGCCGCCCGCAGCTCGAACAGGCTCTGCCGCCGCGCGCCGCCGCCCTGGGCCCAGTGCGCCCCGAGCAGGTCACCGGTCCGGGTGACCGCCTTCAGGGCGGGATTATCCCGAACGATCCGGCGGGCCTGCTGCACGTCTTCGACCACGACGACCCCATGCAGCAGCTCGGCGGTGGCCTGAGCCAGCTCGGCGGGCGCCCGCACCAGATCGCTGACCGGCGTGACACCCGGGGCCACCGTCCCCGGGGTGACTGGAGCAGCCGATGGGGCGGAACTGATGGCTGAGACGAGGGCGGTGAGGTCGTCGGACGGGGCAGCGGAACCCGGGGTGGCGCGATCCGGGGTAGCGGGATCCGGGGTGGCGGGATCTTGAGCGATGACCAGGGCGGCGCTGCCGACGTCGGACTGGCGGAGGGCGGACAGGATCTCGGCGGCAGCGTCCAGGCTGGTCACGGCGATGGCCTCGGCGGCGGCACCCAGGGCAGCCGCGATGGCCACCTCGTAGCCGTCCGCGACCCGCAACCGGGCGGCGAACGAACCCAGCACGCCGGCGAACCGGTCCGGGTCGGCCAGTAGCGCCGCGGACGCGTCCGTGCCACGCCGGGCCGCCTCGGCCAGCGTCTCGGCCCGGGCCCGCAGGGCGGCCAGCTCGCGGACGCATTCACGTTCCGCGGTGCGCAGCACCACGGTCCGTTCGGACAATTCTGTCAAAGCGTCGGCGGCCTGCTGATGCGCGGCGGCCAGCTCGCTACGGTCCTCCTCGGGCCCGCCGCCCAGCTCCTGCACCTGGTCGTAGGAGGCCTGAGCCAGCTCGGCCCGGTCCCTGGCCTGTTCGGCGGAGACGGCCAGGCGGTCCATCTCCTCCTGCGCGGCCGCGGCGCGGCTGTCGGCCGCGCCGACCTGCTCGCGTAGCCGGGCCAGCCGGCTGGACCGGGCCGCCGCGGCGCGGGCGCCCTCGGCCTGGCGACGTTCGGCCGCGGCGAGCTGGGCCTCGGCCGCGGTGCGTTCGGCCATGGCGGCGGCCAGCACCTTGCGGCCTGCCTCGAGCCGGGCGGTGAGCGCCTCTTCCTCGTCGCGCAGCTCGGCGGCCTGCCGGTCCAGCTCGTCGGGGTCGCGGCCGGGGCGCTCGGGATCGGTCTGCTCGGTCAGCAGGGCGTGCCGCTGGGCGGCCAGGTTCTGCGTCGAGCGCAGCCGCTCGGCCAGCGAAGATAGCGCGAACCAGGTTTCCTGGGCCCGGGCCAGGATGGCCGAGGACTGCTGGGCGGCCTGGTCCAGGTCGGTCTCGGTGCGCCGGGCCTGGGCCAGCTCCTGCTCCAGGGCGGTGCGGCGGGCCACCGCGGCCGCCTCGTCGGCCTCGTCGCGCTGCAGTTCGGCGGCCAGCGTCACGTAGTCGTCGGCCAGCAGCCGCAGCCGCGCGTCGCGCAGCTCGGCCTGGATGCCGGCCGCCTTCCTGGCCATCTCGGCCTGCCGGCCGAGCGGCTTGAGCCGACGGCCCAGCTCGGCGGTCAGGTCGACCAGCCGGGTCAGGTTGGCCTGCATGGCCTCCAGCTTGCGCAGCGCCTTCTCCTTGCGCCTGCGGTGCTTGAGCACGCCGGCCGCTTCCTCGATCAGCGCGCGCCGGGCCTCGGGGCCCGCGTGCAAGATGTCGTCGAGCTGGCCCTGGCCGACGATCACGTGCATCTCGCGGCCCATGCCCGAATCGGACAGCAACTCGGCCACATCGAGCAGGCGGCAGTGGTCGCCGTTGATGGCGTACTCGCTCTGCCCGGACCGGAACATCAGACGGCTGATGGTGACTTCGGCGTAGTCGATGGGCAGGGCGCCGTCGCTGTTGTCGATGGTGAGCGTGACCTCGGCCCGGCCCAGCGGCGCACGGGAGGTGGTGCCGGCGAAGACGACGTCCTCCATCTTGCCGCCGCGCAGAGACTTGACGCCCTGCTCGCCCATGACCCAGGACAAGGCGTCGACGATGTTGGACTTGCCCGAGCCGTTCGGGCCGACCACGCAGGTGATGCCGGACTCCAGGCGCAGCGTGGTGGCGGAGGCGAACGACTTGAAGCCGCGCAGAGTGAGGCTCTTCAGGTACACGAACCCCCTCCTCTCGCTCCACGCACCTTACCGTCCCGGGGCGCGCCAGACCGGGAACGCGGCCGAAGGGGCCGTCCCCCGGGGACGATACTGTGACTAACGGGGCCAGTGGGGTTTGGTAATGATCATGCCGGACACCCCATTGCCTACCGGATTAATGGCATATCACGGGGAAATAAACAACGAAGAGGGGCGCCGCGACGTGGCGCCCCTGGTTCGTCTTTGTCGTTTTCCTCGCCGACCGGCGCTCAGGCGAGCGCGGGTTCGCGATCCGGCACCATCATGTCCGGGCGGGCTACCTCTACCGTGAGCGACTCGTTCGCTTCCTGGAGCCGGACAAGCTCGGCTTCCAGGTCTCGTACTCGCTGCTGGAGGCGGCGCATCTCGGAAATCATGCGGGGGTCGGGACCGCCGACGTGGCCGAATAGAGCCTTCGCCATTGTTAAAGGTCCTCCACGCTGAGTGACCAGAGTGGGCACATACTCAACACGCGCGTACTGTCGCGCGCAATCAACGTTTTCTAGTTTCCCACCCAGGCGTTTGCTGGTCAAGTTGAGAGCCGTTCCCGGCCCGGTTAAATACCATATCACCCTCAACAACGGATTCTGCCCCTGCTCATCAGCTGGGGCTCACCAGTGGGCCCGGCGGGGCCGGGGCTGGCACTGCGGGCAGCTGTAGGCCGACCGGTTCATGAACGGGTCGCGCCGCACCGGGGCGCCGCACTTGGGGCACGGCAGGCCCTCGCGGCCGTAGACCGCCAGCGAGCGGTCGAAGTAGCCGCTCTCCCCGTTGACGTCGACGTACAGGCTGTCGAAGCTCGTCCCGCCCGCGGTCAGGGCCTCGCCCAGGACCTCGCGGACCGCGGCCAGCAGCCTGCTGACCTCCGGCCCGTTGAGGGTCTCGGTAGGCCGGGCCCAGTGCAGGCCCGCCCGCCACAGCGCCTCGTCGGCGTAGATGTTGCCGACCCCGCTGATCAGCGACTGGTCGAGCAGGGCGCGCTTGACGCCGGTGTGCCGCTGGCGCAGCCGCCGGGCCAGGGCGGCGGGGTCGAAGGACGGCTCGAACGGGTCGGGGGCGATGTGGGCGATCGGCCCGGGGAGTTCGGCGCCGTCGGGCACGAAGCACATGTGGCCGAACGTCCGCTGGTCGGTGAAGCGCAGATCGGGACCGGAGTCTTTGAAGGTGAACCGGATCCGCACGTGCGGGGACAGGGGGCGGTCCGGCTCGCCGACCAGCAGCTGCCCGCTCATGCCCAGGTGCGCGAGCAGGGCGTCCTCGCCCACCGACAGCCACAGGTACTTGCCGCGGCGCCTGACCGTATCGAGGCTGCGCCCGGTCAGCGCGGCCTCGAAGTCGCCCGCGCCCGCCAGGTGGCGGCGCACGGAGCGCGGGTGCAGGACGCGGACGGTGTCGATGGCCCGGCCCGAGACGTGGTGCTCCAGGCCGCGGCGGACGGTTTCGACTTCGGGTAGTTCGGGCACGCGGTCAGCGCTCTCCCGCGAGACCGGGTGCCTGCCCGTCGTCCTGGTCGTCGCCCTTGTCGTTTTCGGGCGGGGCTGACTCTGTGTTGATCGCGTTCCAGGCCGCCTCAGCCGCGTGCTGCTCGGCTTCCTTCTTGGTGTGGCCCTCGCCGGAGCCGAGCACCCGCCCGCCGACCCGGACCGTGGCCCGGAACGACTTCTGGTGGTCCGGGCCGCTCTCCTCGACCTGGTAGTCCGGCACCCCGAGCATGCGGGCCGCGGTCAGCTCCTGGAGCGAGGTCTTCCAGTCCAGTCCGGCGCCCAGCCCGGCCGACCTGGCGATGACCGGGTCGAACAGGCGATGGACTAGCGCGCTGGCCTCGGCCAGCCCGCAGTCGATGTAGACCGCCCCGATGATGGCCTCCAGCGTGTCGGCCAGGATCGAGGACTTGTTGCGGCCGCCGGTCACCTCTTCGCCCCGGCCGAGCCTGACGTAGGAGCCCAGGCTCAGCTCCCGCGCCACATCGGCCAGGGCCTTCATCTGGACCACGGCCGCGCGCAGCTTGGCCAGCTGTCCCTCGGGCAGGCTCGGGTAGCCGCGGAACAGCGTGTCGGTGACGACCAGCCCGAGGACCGAGTCGCCGAGGAACTCCAGCCGCTCGTTGGTGGGCGGGTTGGCGTTCTCGTAGGCGAACGAGCGGTGCGTCAGCGCCCGCTCCAGCGACTTGGGCATGATCGGCACTCCGAGGGCATGCCGGAGTTCGGCGGGATCCCGCCCGGCGTTGCCGTCGTCCCAGGCCCGGCTCACCATGCCCACCGCGCCCGGCTCAGGACGGGTTGAGGACCTGACGGCGACGGTACGTGCCGCAGGTCGGGCAGGCCACGTGCGGCAGCTTGGGCTCGTGGCACTGCGGGCAGCTCACCAGCGTCGGCGCGGTGGTCTTCCAGTTCGAGCGTCGTGATCGGGTGTTGCTGCGGGACATCCTCCGCTTGGGAACCGCCACGTCAGCCCTCCTGTAGGTCGACGGCGCCGCTGCGCCGTGTTGGTTGGTCACCGAGCTGCTCGAGGGCGGCCCAGCGCGGGTCCGGTGAATCGTCGTGCCCGTGCCCCGGGCCCGCGTCGTCCAGCGGCACTCCGCACTCGGCGCACAGCCCCGGGCAGTCCTCCCGGCACAGCGGTGACATCGGCAGCGCGAGCACCACCGCGTCCCGCAGGACCGGCTCCAGGTCGAGCAGGTCGCCGTCGAGGTAGCGCTCCTCGTCGTCCTGCTCGGTGTCCTCGTCAAACCATTCACGGCTGTTATGCCGGTCGTGCTTGGCGTGCTTGTCGTGCTTGTCGTACTTTTCGTGCTTGTCGTGCGTCCGGCGGCCGTCGGCGTACAGGTAGAGCTCGGTGAAACTGGCTGTCACCGAGGTGTTCAGCGGCCTCAGGCAGCGGGCGCACTCGCCCGCCAGCGGTGCGGTCGCCGACCCGGTGACCAGCACGCCTTCGGTCACGGCCTCGAACCTGACGTCCAGGTGCATGTCGGCGCCGACCGGTACCCTGGCGAGCTCCAGACGCAGGTCGTCCGGGGCTGGCACGGTCAGCTGCTGAGTCCGCGCGGAACCGGCCTGGCGGCCGAGCGTGCGTGTGTCAAAAACAAGCGCGCCGCGAGGCGCGTTCGTGCGTGTGTTGGGCATGACAGTGTACTCGCGTATGTAGCGATTGCGGAACGAGCGCCCAGCCTACCGGCGGCGCGCAGTAATCCCAACTTGACCGCGCCCGCCGCGATTCCCGGGCCTGGTTATTCCTCGGCTTACTCTTCTGCCAGGCGGGCCCGCAGCCGGGCCAGAACGGGGTCGGGGACCAGCCCGCTGACGTCTCCGCCGTACCTCGTGATCTCCTTGACCAGGCTGGAGCTGAGGAAGGAGTACAGCGGGTTGGTGGTCATGAACAGCGTCTCGACTTTGGCCATGCGATAGTTCATCTGCGCCATCTGCATCTCGTACTCAAAGTCGGTGACCGCGCGCAGGCCCTTGATCACGGCGGTGATCCCGTTGGCCGCGCAGAAGTCCACCAGCAGGCCGTGGAACCGGTCGATCTTCACGTTGCCGCAGTGGGCCGTCACCTCGGTGAGCATCTCGACCCGCTCGTCCACCGTGAACAGGCTGTGCTTGGTCACGTTGATCAACACGGCCACGATCACCTCGTCATACAGCCCGGACGCGCGGCTGATGATGTCGAGGTGCCCGTTGGTGACGGGATCAAAGGAACCCGGACAGACGACGCGGTGCACGCGATGCCACCCCTTTCACGGTTCAGCGAGCAGGTTATACGGGGCGCGGGCGTACCAGAAGGTTGCCTCCCCGTACCGGCGCGCCCGGTCGGGCTCCAAGCCGGCCGGCCAGCTGACCGGCCCGGAGCGGGTGGCGCGCTCGACGATCACCAACGCCCCCGGCGCCAGCCAGCCGTGGTCGCTCATGCCTTCGCGGGGAGGTTCGCCCCCCCGGAGCAGCAGAGCGAGCATGGCCGAGACCTCGTCGCCGGCCAGCGCGTAGGGCGGGTCGGCGAAGACGACGTCGTACTTTTCTGTGGCGGCGGGCCCGCGGGCCAGGACGCGTTCCACCCGGTCGGTGAGCACCTCGGCGCCGGCCAGGCCGATGGCCTCGATGTTGTCCCGGATGACGCGGGCCGCCCGGGGTCCCGACTCCACCAGCAGCACGTGTTGGGCGCCCCGGGACAGGGCTTCCAGGCCGACCGCGCCGGATCCGGCGTACAGGTCGAGCACGCGCGCGCCGGCCAGCGAGCCGGTCAGCGAGACGATCGTCGCGAACAGCCCTTCCCGGGCGCGGTCGCTGGTCGGGCGGGTGTCCCGGCCGTCCGGGACGGCCAGCCGCCGCCCGCCAGCCTCGCCGGCGATCACGCGTGCCATGCCTTAAGTGTGCACGTCGGCCGCTGCTAGGTCTTGTCCAGGTACTCGGCCTGGGGGCCGAGGAGTTCGGTGATGGCCTCGAGCAGGGCGGGATGGCGGGCCAGGTCGGGGTCGGCCGAGACGACCTCGGTGGCCTCGGCGCGGGCCTGGCCGATCAGGTCTTCGTCCTTGAGCAGCTGGAGCAGGCGCAGGCTGGAGCGGCGCCCGGCCTGGGCAGCGCCGAGCACGTCGCCTTCCCGGCGCTGCTCCAGGTCCAGGCGGGACAGCTGGAACCCGTCCAGGGTGGCGGCCACCGCGTCGAGGCGCTCGCGGGCCGGGGTCTCCGGCGGCGCCTCGCTGACCAGCAGGCACAGGCCTGGGGCGCTGCCGCGGCCGACCCGGCCGCGCAGCTGGTGCAGCTGGGACACGCCGAACCGCTCGGCGTCCATGATGACCATCACGGTCGCGTTCGGGACGTCGACGCCGACCTCGATCACGGTCGTCGCGACCAGGACGTCGATCTCGCCCGCGGAGAACGCGCGCATCACCCGGTCCTTCTCCTCCGGGTGCAGCCTGCCGTGCAGGATGCCCAGCCGCAGCCCGGCCAGCGGGCCCGCGTCCAGGGTGGCGGCCACGTCGAGCACCGACAGCGGCTGGCGCCGGCCGACGTTGGTGATGCTGCGCGGGATGCCGTGGCTCAGGTCGACGGTGGTCGGCTCGATGCTGGCGAAGTCATCCTCGTCGGGGTAGTCGCCGTCGTCGGCTTCGGGGCCGTCGCCGATCCGCGGGCAGACCACGTAGGCCTGCTGGCCGCGGCTGACTTCCTCCTTGACCCGGGCCCAGGCCCGCTCCAGGAAGTGGGGCTTGTCGGCCGCGGGCACCACGTGGGTGGCGATCGCCGACCGCCCGGCGGGCAGCTCGGTCAGGGTCGAGGTCTCCAGGTCCCCGTAGACGGTCATGGCCACCGTCCTGGGGATGGGCGTGGCCGTCATGACCAGCACGTGCGGCCGGTTGTCTGACGCCTTGGCCCGCAGCGCGTCGCGCTGCTCGACGCCGAACCGGTGCTGCTCATCGATGACCACCAGGCCCAGGTCATCGAACTGGACCTGCTCCTCGAGCAGGGCGTGGGTGCCGATCACGATCCCGGCGTCGCCGGTGAACGCGTCGGACAGGGCCGAACGCCGGGCGCCCGCGCTGACCGACCCGGTGAGCAGCGCGACCCCGGTGGCGTGGTCGGCGCCGCCCAGCTGGCCGCGCTGGGCCAGCGCGCCGAGCATGGCGGTCACCGAGCGGTAGTGCTGCTGGGCCAGGACTTCGGTCGGGGCCAGCAGCGCGGCCTGGCCGCCCGCGTCGACCACCTGGAGCATGGCGCGGATCGCGATCACCGTCTTGCCCGAGCCGACCTCGCCCTGCAGCAGCCGGTGCATCGGGTAGGCGCAGGCCAGATCGTTCGCGATCGTCTCCCCCACCGCCACCTGGCCCGCGGTGAGGGTGAACGGCAGCTGAGCGTCGAACTCGTCGGCGATGCCGTCCGGCACGTGCGGCCGGGGCATGGCGGGCAGGGCGGCGGCCGCCATCCGCCGCTGGGCCAGCGCGGCCTGCAGCATGAACGCCTCGTCCCACTTGAGCCGGTCGACGGCGCGGTTCCGGTCGGCCCAGTCCAGCGGGCGGTGGATGGCCCGGATGGCCTCGGCCCGCCCGTACAGCCCGTACCGCTCCCGCAGGCCGGCGGGCAGCGGGTCCTCCCCCGCGTCGAGCGGGTCCAGGACGGTCTTGACCGACCGGGCGACGAGCCAGGAGCTCGCCTTGGCGCTGGCCGGGTAGACCGGGATCAGCTCGGCGGCGAACTCGGCGGCCAGCTCCGGGGTCAGGTCGGCGTTGGGCGGCGCCCCGGGCAGCAGTTCGTATTCCGGGTGGACCAGCTGGAGCCGGCCGCGGAAGCTGGACACGGTGCCCGCGAACATGCCGACCATGCCGGTCACGAGACTTTTAGCAAAGCCGTACTCGGCCCGGGTGGTCCGGAAGAAGAAGGTCAGCATCAGCTTGGCGCGCTCGTCGGTGATGATCACCTCGCCCCGCGCGCGGAAGTTGCGATTGGGCATCGGGTGCACGCTGACGTGAGCGACGCGGGCCAGCACGGTGACGTGGTCGCCCTCGCGCAAGCTGGACAGGTCGGTCAGCTCGCCGCGGGAGTAGTAGCGCCGCGGGTAGTGCCGCAGCAGGTCGCCGACCGTGGCCATGCCGAAGGCGTTCTCGAGCAGCTTGCCGGTCCTGGGGCCCAGCGCCCGGGTCAGCGGTTCGCGGAGCGTGGTCACACCTGGCAGCATAGAAGCGCGCGCGGACATTACGTGTGGTTCGCGCTCGCGCCCGGGTATCGGGTAGGCTTCGACGGCTGCCCTGATCCGCCGGGGAGCGGATCCATACCTACTTCCTCCTGGAGCGAACCGTGGCTTCCGTCTGCGACCTCTGCGGCAAGGGGCCGGGTTTCGGCAACAACGTCTCGTTCTCCCACCGCCGCACTCCCCGCCGCTTCAACCCGAACATCCAGCGCAGGCGCGTCGTGGTGGGCGGGACGCCCAAGCGGGTGTACGTGTGCACCTCCTGCATCAAGGCGGGCAAGCTCCCCCGCTAACCACGGAAGTGGTCCCAGCCGGCTGAGCCGGCCCAGGGCTGGCCGTCGACTGTGACGCCGTCGCCCTCGCGCACCGTACCGATGAGGTCCCAGCGCGGGGGCAACGCCGTGCCGGGCGGGAACGTGGCGGCCAGCGCGTGATCCTCGCCGCCGGTCAGGACCCAGGCCAGCGCCTGGGCGTGCCGGGGGCCCGAACCACGCTCCGTTCGGCCCAAAAAAGGGTGTAGGGCATGGGCTGCGGCCTCCAGGCCTGCGCCGGGGCTCAGCCGGTCCGATGAGAGGTCGATGAGCACGCCGCTGGCCGACGCGACGTGCCCGAGGTCGGCGAGCAGGCCGTCGCTGATGTCGATCATGGCCGTCGCGCCCAGGTCGGCCGCCTGAGGACCCGCGTCGTAGGGCGGTTGTGGCCTGCGCTGGGCGGCGGCCAGGGAAGCCGCCCAGGCGGGGGGGTTTGGGGGGGATACCGTGTGGACGGCCTCCAGCAGGGCCAGGCCGGCGGCGGCGTGTCCGAGCCGACCCGTCACGGCGACCAGGTCGCCGGGCGCCGCGCCGGAGCGCAGGACCGGGGCCCGGCCGGCCAGGTCGCCCAGGACGGTGGTGGCGAGCAGGATGGATCCGGCGCTGGCGGTGTCCCCGCCGACCACGGTCGCGCCGGCCCGGGCGCATTCGGCCGCGAGACCCTCGGTCAGGTCGCGGGCCCAGGTGACCGGCAGGTCGGGCGGCGCGGCCAGCGCGACCAGCAGGCCGGTCGGCACCGCGCCCATGGCCGCGATGTCGATCAGGCTCCGGGCCGCGGCCTTGTGGCCGACGTCGGCCGCGCTGGACCACTCCCGGCGGAAGTGCCGCCCCTCCAGCAGGAAGTCCGTGCTGGCTACCACACGGCCGTCAGGGGCGGCCAGGACCGCCGCGTCGTCGCCGATCCCGACCAGCGGGCGCGGATCGGCCGGAGATATACCGCGCAGCCACCCCGACAGCGCCGCGATCAGCCCGAACTCCCCCAGCGCGGCCACGGTCTGCTCGTCGGCGGCGATGGCGCCTCCCGTAGGTGTCATTGGTCTGCACCACTACGGTAGCGTGACCCCTCAGGGGCACCTGTCCCGCAACGGCCCCGGGAGGACCTCATGGTGGAGGCGTACATCCTCGTCCAGACCGAAGTCGGCAAGGCCGCCGACGTGGCCTCGCACATCGCCAAGATCATCGGCGTCACGCAGGCCGAAGACGTCACCGGCCCGTACGACGTCATCGTGCGCGCTCAGTCGGACAACGTGGACGACCTGGGCCGGCTGGTCACGACGCAGATCCAGGCCGTGCCCGGGATCACCCGGACGCTCACCTGCCCCGTGGTGCACATCTGAGCAGTTCGGTCGCGAGCGGAGCGGTGCGCGTGCCAAGGCCGAGTTCGGCGGCGCCGCGCAGGTCAGCGGGCGTGTCCACGTCCCGGCGGAGGCCCGGGACGTCGGTCAGGCCGAGTTCGATAGCACCGCCCGCCGCGTGCCGGGCCCGGCTGGCCAGACCGAAGGCGGGCCGGAACGCCACGCCCGGCGCCGCCGTGTACAGCGTGGTGCCGTCGCCGGCGGCGTCGGCCACGAAGGCGTTCGGCCAGTGGGCGGCGGCTTTGAGGGCGCGGGCGAGCTCGGCCGGGCGCAGGGCGGGCAGGTCGGCCGACAGTGCGGCGGTGCCGTCCCCCGGCCAGTTTTCCTCGGCGACGGCGGCGCCGTGGCGCAGCGCCGCGTTGAGGCCGTCGCGCGGCTCGTCGGCGATCACTTGCGCGCCGAGTTCGCGCAGGGCGGACGCCGCGACCGGGTCGTCGGTGATGACGATCGCCCGGGCGGCCTGATCGGTGCGCATGACCGCGGTCACCGTGTCGCAGGCCACGGCCAGGGCCAGCTCGCCGCGGCGCGGGCCGGCCAGCCCGGCCAGCCGGGACTTGGCCTCGGACAGTACCTTGACGGGCATCAGCACTGACCAGGTGATCAGCGCGTTATCGGTCATATGGTTGATCCTGCCTCGACACCAGAGCACCTGAACCAGGAGACTGACGCTATGAGCACGGGGAACGGCGAGGTTGGCCAGGTTGGCCAGGGGACTCCCCCGCACGGGAACCAGCCTACGGCCCGCCGCGAGTGGAGTTATTCACGAGGCTGGCGGCTGTTCTCGCAGATCATCCTGCACCCCGGGCTGCGGGCGCTGATCAGGTTCAAGATGTCGGGCAAGGAGAACATCCCGAAGACCGGCGGCATCATCCTGGCCCCGAACCACATGTCCTACGCCGACTGGCCCGCGATCGCCCTGTTCAGCGACGGCTACGCGCACCGGTACCCGGTGTTCATGATCAAGTCGGGCATCTTCGAGGTCAAGGTGGTCGGGTGGCTGCTGTACAAGTTCGGCCAGCTGCCGGTGTACCGCGGCCGCGGCGACGCCGGCCTGGTGCTCAAGCAGGCCGAGCGGGCGCTGCGCAAGGGCGACGCGGTGATCGTCTACCCGGAGGGAACCGCCACCCGCGACCCGGACCTGTGGCCGATGGTGGGCAAGACCGGCGCCGCCCGGCTGGCGCTGACCACCGGGGCGCCGGTCGTCCCGATCGGGCAGTGGGGCGCGCAGGAGATCCTCCCCTACGGCACCAAGAAGCTGCACCTGTTCCCGCGCAAGACGGTGCGGATGGTGGCCGGGCCGCCGGTGGACCTGTCGGCGTACGCCGGGCAGCGGCTGGCCGCCTCGACGCTGCAGGCCGCGACCGCCGACATCATGGCCGCCATCACCGCCCTGCTGGCCACGATCAGGGACGAGACACCGCCCGCCGTACCGTGGGATCCCGACGCGGGCGGCCGGCCTGCTGAGTTGGACCGAACGGACCGTGGTACTCCGACATGAGGGCAGCGGTCATGGGGGCCGGCGCCTGGGGCACTACGTTCGCGCAGGTGCTCTGCGACGCCGGGACGTCCACCGTGCTGTACGCCCGCCGGGCAGCGCAGGCCAAGGCGATTGATGAGCTGCACGAGAATCCGGACTACCTGCCGGGCATCGCGCTGACGCCGGTGTTGGAGGCCACCGCGGAGACGGCTTCGGCGCTGGACGGGGCGGACATCGTGGCGTTCGCCGTGCCCGCCCAGTCGCTGCGGGCGAACTTGCTGGAGTGGAAGCCCCTGATCCCGGCCGGCGCGCTGCTGGTCAGCCTGATCAAGGGGATCGAGCTCGGCACGCGCCAGCGGATGAGCGAGGTTGTGTGCGAGGTGCTCGGCGCGGATGTGGCGCGGGTGGCGGTGGTGGCCGGGCCGAACCTGGCGGTCGAGATCGCCCGGCGGCAGATCACCGGGACGGTGGTGGCCTGTGTCGCGGAGGAGGGCGCGCTGGCGCTGCAGAGCGCGTGCCACACGCCGTACTTCCGGCCGTACACGAACGCCGACGTGACCGGGTGCGAGCTCGGCGGGGCGGTGAAGAACATCATCGCGATCGTGGTCGGCATCGCCGTGGCGATGGAGCTCGGCGACAACACCCGGGCGCTGCTGATCACCCGCGGGCTGGCCGAGATGGCCCGGCTGGGCTCGGCGCTGGGCGCGCGGGCGCAGACGTTCGCGGGCCTGGCCGGCATGGGCGATCTGGTGGCCACGTGTTCGTCGGCGCTGTCGCGCAACCGGACGTTCGGGGAGAACCTGGGACGCGGGATGTCGGTGGCGGAGGCGGCCGCGCTGAGCCCGACCGCGGAGGGCGTGGCCTCGTGCGAGCCGGTGCTCGAGCTGGCCAGGTCCCGCGGCGTGGAGATGCCGATCACCGAGGTCGCGACGGCGGTCATGCGGGACGGACTGCCCGTCGAGGTGGCCGCGTCGATGCTAACGTCGCGGTCAGCCAAGCCGGAGTGGTACGGGCCGTGATGCTTTCCTAGGGATGTGTGGTCGTGGACATAGTGCGTAAGCAGGCCGGGGAGAACACGCGGGCGGTGCATCTCCCGGCCCCGCCGACGCCGTCGCAGCAACCGCTCGGCACCCCGGTGTACCGGACCGCGGCGTTCTCGTTCGGCTCGTCGGAGGAATACCGCGCCGTCCTGAACGACGAGATGCCCGGCTACACCTACAGCCGGATCGACAACCCGACGGTCGACGCGTTCGCCCGGGCGGTCGCCGCGCTGGAGGGGGTCAACCTGCCGCGGTGGCCCGCGGCCCAGGCGTTCGCGTCGGGGATGGCCGCGATCAGCGGGGTGTTCTGGACCTTCGCCCGGGCCGGGGCGCATGTGGTCGCGTCCTCGGCGCTGTACGGCGGCACCTACTCGTTCCTGCGCAACGTGGCGTCCCGGTTCGGGGTCGAGACCGACTTCGTGGACATCACCGACCTGGACCAGGTCCGGAGCTCCGTCCGGCCCACCACCAGGATCATCTACGCCGAGACGATCGCCAACCCGACGACCGCGGTGGCCGATTTGCGGGCGCTTTCTGAGATCGCGCACGAGAGCGGGGCGCTGCTGGTGATCGACTCCACGCTGGCCCCGCCGATCATCTGCCGGCCCCTGGAACACGGCGCGGACCTGGTCATCCACTCCGCGACCAAGTACATCGGCGGGCACTCCGACGTGACCGGCGGCGTGGTCACCGGGCGCATCGAGCTGATCAGCAACATCCGCAGCGTGCGGGTGGATACCGGCGGGTCGCTGGCGCCGGATGAGGCGTTTCTGCTGCGGCGGGGCCTGGAGACGCTGCCGCTGCGGGTGCGCCGGGCCTGCTCGACCGCGTCGGTGTTCGCCGCCGCGCTGTCCCGGCACCCGACCGTGCTGCGCATCGACTACCCGGGGCTGCCCGAGCATCCCGGGCACCAGGTGGCGCGGCGTCTGTTCGACGCGGGCCCCGAGGGGGTACGGTTCGGCGCGATCGTTACCGTGACCCCGCACGGCGGCCGGGACGCGGGCATGGCCTTCGCGGACAAGCTGCGGCTGTCCGAGGTGGCTACGTCGCTGGGCGGGACGCACACCGTGGTCAGCCACGTGGCCTCGACCACGCACCGCCAGCTGGACGATCGCGCGCTCGCGGCCGGCGGCATCGACCCGGGGGCGGTACGCTTCTCCATTGGCCTGGAGGACCCCGAGGACCTGATCTCCGACGCGTACGTGGCCCTGGAGTCCATTAGCAGGCCCTTATCGTGTGGGAGGTCGCGTGACGCGTAAGGTCCGGGTGGCCGTGGTGTTCGGCGGGCGCAGCACGGAGCACGCCGTGTCGTGCGCGAGCGCGGGGCTGGTGCTGTCGGCCATCGACCGGGACCGCTACGACGTGCTGCCGATCGGCATCGCCACGGACGGGCGGTGGGTGCTGACCTCGGATGACCCGGGGCGTTTGGCGCTGTCTTCTGGTTCTGTGCCGTCGGTGGAGTCGGTGGCGGTGCCGGGTGCGTCGATCGTGCCTGTTGGCGGGTCGCTTTCTGTGAGCTCGCCGGGTTCGGTGCCGCGGGACCTCGGCGAGGTGGACGTGGTGCTGCCGCTGTTGCACGGTACGTACGGCGAGGACGGCACCATCCAGGGGCTGCTGGAGATGACCGGCACCCGGTACGCGGGCGCGGGGGTGTTCGCCAGCGCGGCCGGCATGGATAAGGAGTACATGAAGCTGATCATCACCGCGCGCGGGCTGCCGATCGGGCCCTACGTGGTGGTGCGCGACCGGGACTGGTCGTCCGGTGTGCTGGAGCGCAAGCGGGTGCTGGACGAGATCGGCGAGCTGGGCTGGCCGGTGTTCGTCAAGCCGGCCCGGGGTGGGTCGAGCATCGGGATCACCCGCGTCGCTTCCTTTTCCGGCCTGGAGAGCGCGGTCGAGGCGGCCCGGGTGCACGATCCCAAGGTGCTGGTCGAGGCCGCGGTAGACGGGCTGGAGATCGAGTGCGCGGTGCTCGAGGGCCTGGACGGCGGGCCGCCCGAGGCCAGCGTGCCCGGGCAGGTGGTGGTGGACACCGGGTCGGCGTTCTACGACTTCGAGGCCAAGTACCTGGCCTCGGGCACGTACATGACCATCCCGGCGCCGCTGTCTGCCGCCGCTACTTCGCGGGTGCGGTCGCTGGCCTGCGCGGCGTTCGACGCCATCTCCTGCGAGGGCCTGGCCCGGGTGGACTTCTTCTACACCCCGGACGGGGAGATCCTGGTCAACGAGATCAACACCATGCCGGGGATGACACCCGCCTCGGCGTTCCCGCTCATGTGGGCGGCCACGGGGCTGCCGCTGCCGCAGCTCATCGACAGGATCATCCAGACCGCGCTGCGCAAGCGGCCCGGCCCGCGCTGAGTTGTTTCTAGACGGCGGCGGGCAGCGTCCGGGTAGCGTTCCCGGATGCCGCCCGCCGATGGGCTACTTCTTGCTGCCTGGCTTGTCGCCGTTGACGAGGGCCTTGAAGTCGGCACCCGGACGGAACTTCGGCACCGAGGACGCGGGCACCTGAACGGTCTCGTTGGTGGCCGGATTGCGGGCGGTGCGAGCCGGACGATCGGTCTTCTCGAAGACGCCGAACCCGGTGATGGCCACCTTGTCGCCGTTCGCGACGGCGGACTGGATGGTCTCGAGCACCGCGTTCACGGCTTCGGTCGCGGACTTCTTGTCTCCCAGCCGTCCCGAGATCGCGTCGATCAGATCACGCTTGTTCATGTTCACTCCTGCGCTTCCCCCACAGGTCGCGTGGGCTCCGATCCTGTGATGCGAGGCGCGACCTCTGACCCGCCCGAAAGTAGGCGATCCAGCGCCGTTGCACAATAACCGCAGCCACATTGGCCCTCGTGTCGGCCAAGATCACACCACGCGAAGACCGGCCTTCGTCACGGATAGTAGCTATGTACCGGTTTCTGCTACTTTCCGTGTACGCCCATGGTCAGGGCCGTGACGGTCATCGCGTCCGCGTGGGCCCGTGGCCCGGGCGCCCTCGGGCGGGTTTAGGCGGTGACCGGGAGCCAGGCGGGGCGGGAGAGCTCGAAGGCGGTGATGTCGTCGGTATGGCGGAGGGTCAGGCCGATGTCGTCCAGTCCTTCCATGAGACGCCAGCGGGTGTAGTCGTCGAGGTCGAAGGGGGCCTTGATGCCGATCGCGTCGGCGAGGACCACGCGGGCACCGAGGTCCACGGTGACCTCAGTGGCGGGATCGGCCTCGATGGCGTCCTGCAGGGCGGCCACGATGGCCTCGGGCAGGATCACCGGGAGCAGGCCGGCCTTGGTCGCGTTGGTGCGGAAGATGTCGCCGAAGCGGGGGGCGATCACGGCGCGGAAGCCGTAGTCGGTCAGGGCCCAGACCGCGTGCTCGCGGGACGAGCCGGTGCCGAAGTCGGTCCCGGCGACCAGGATGGTCGCGTCGGCGTACTGCGGCTGGTTGAGCACGAACGCGGGGTCCTCGCGCCAGGCGGCAAACAGGCCCTCGCCGAAGCCGGCCCGGCTCACCCGCTTGAGGTACTCGGCCGGGATGATCTGGTCGGTGTCCACGTTGGTCCGCCGCAGCGGGATCCCGCGGCCCGTGTGGGTGGTGAACGGTTCCATGGGAGCTGTCTCCTGTTACAGGTCGGCGGGTGCGGCGAGGTGGCCGGTGACGGCGGTGGCGGCGGCGACCGCGGGCGAGACCAGGTGGGTGCGCCCGCCCTTGCCCTGCCGGCCCTCGAAGTTGCGGTTGGAGGTCGACGCGCTGCGCTCGCCGGGGGCGAGCTTGTCCGGGTTCATGCCCAGGCACATCGAGCAGCCGGCCGCGCGCCACTCGGCGCCGGCCGCGGTGAACACCGCATCCAGGCCTTCCTGCTCGGCCTGGGCCCGGACCTGCATGGACCCGGGCACGACGAGCATCCGGACGGACGAGGCGACCCGGCGGCCGCGCAGGACGTCCGCGGCGGCGCGCAGGTCCTCGAGCCTGCCGTTGGTGCACGAGCCGAGAAAGACGGTGTCCACGCTCACGTCGCGGAGCGCGGTGCCGGGCGTCAGGCCCATGTAGGCCAGTGCGCGCTCGGCCGCGGCGCGTTCGTCGGGGTCGGCCAGCGAGTCCGGGTCGGGCACCGAGGCGGCCAGCGGCAGCGCCTGGCCGGGGTTGGTACCCCAGGTCACGTACGGGCTCAGCGTCCCGGCGTCCAGCGTCACCTCGTGGTCGAAGGCCGCGTCGTCGTCGCCGGGCAGCGAGCGCCAGTAGTCCAGGGCCCGCTCCCAGTCCGCGCCGGACGGCGCGTGCGGCCGGCCCTCCAGGTAGGCGAACGTCACGTCGTCCGGCGCGACCAGCCCGGCCCGCGCGCCGGCCTCGATGGACATGTTGCAGACGGTCAGGCGGCCCTCCATGGACAGCGCGCGGACCGCGGGACCGCGGTACTCGACCACGTAGCCCTGACCGCCGCCGGTGCCGATCTTGGCGATGATGGCCAGGATCAGGTCCTTGGACGTCACGCCGTCGGGCAGCGCGCCGTTCACGGTGATGGCCATGGTCTTGGGCCGCACCTGGGGCAGCGTCTGGGTGGCGAGCACGTGCTCGACCTCGCTGGTCCCGATGCCGAAGGCGAGCGCGCCGAGCGCGCCGTGGGTAGAGGTGTGCGAGTCGCCGCAGACGATGGTCAGGCCCGGCTGGGTCAGCCCGAGCTGCGGGCCGATGACGTGCACGATGCCCTGCCCGGCGTCGCCCATGGGATGCAGGCGGATGCCGAACTCCGCGCAGTTCTTGCGCAGCGCCTCGACCTGGGTGCGCGACACCGGGTCGGTGACCGGGCTGCCGGGTCCGGACAGGGGTACGCCGGGACCGGTGATGCCGGTGGTCGGCACGTTGTGGTCCTCGGTGGCGATGGTCAGGTCGGGGCGGCGTACCTTGCGGTCGGCCGCGCGCAGCCCGTCGAAGGCCTGCGGGCTGGTCACCTCGTGGATCAGGTGGAGGTCGATGTAGAGCAGGTCGGGCTCGCCTTCCGCGCTACGCACCACGTGGGCGTCCCAGATCTTCTCGGCGAGCGTACGGTGTGCACTCCCGGCCATCACGCCCTCTCCCTTCAGTGTCGTCTCATTAAGTTGCGTCTCGCATTTCGAGACGGCAGTATTCATTACATGAACAACTCTAGCGGAGTCGGTGTCCTCGACAAGACGGTTTCCGTGCTGTCCGCCCTGGAGGACGGCCCGGCATCGCTGGCCCAGCTGGTCAAGGCGACCGGCCTGGCCCGGCCGACCGCGCACCGGATCGCGGTCGCCCTGGAGACGCACCGCATGCTGGCCCGGGACACGCAGGGCCGGTTCGTGCTCGGTCCGCGGATCGGCGAGCTGGCCGCCGCGGCCGGGGAGGACCGGCTGCTGGCCATCGCCCAGCCGATCCTGGTCCAGCTCAGGGACATCACCGGGGAGAGCGCCCAGCTCTACCGGCCGCACGCCGACACGCGCATCTGCGTGGCCGTCGCCGAGCGGGCCAGCGGACTGCGGGACACCGTCCCGGTCGGCGCCGCCCTGCCCATGACCGCCGGATCGGCCGCTCAGGTCCTGCTGGCCTGGGAGGAAGGCAGCCGCATGCACCGCGGGCTGCGCGGCGCCAAGTTCACTGCCACCACCCTGGCCCAGGTGCGCCGGCGCGGCTGGGCCGCCACCGCCGCCGAACGCGAGCCCGGCGTCGCCTCGGTGTCCGCCCCGGTGCGCGGCCCCGGCGGCCGGGTCATCGCCGCCGTCTCGGTATCCGGCCCGATCGAGCGGCTGACCCGCTCCCCCGGCCGCCTGCACGCCCCCGCCGTACTAGCCGCCGGCGACAAGATCAGCAAGCTACTCAGAGCCGAGTACTAAGCCGCCGCTCGGGCGGCGCGGTGGGGGACGGCGCGGTGGGGGCTGGCGGGGTGGCGCTGCGGGGTGGGGTTTGGCGGGGTGGGGTTTGGCGCCGAAGGCGCACC
>Ga0210383_10001383_pt1 | contig 22126 bp, 22 predicted proteins | sample IncBWC14OmetaG_FD_160072 | JGI IMG/M metagenome (GOLD analysis project Ga0210383, IMG submission 160072) | Forest soil microbial communities from Barre Woods Harvard Forest LTER site, Petersham, Massachusetts, United States - Inc-BW-C-14-O ... | reverse complement strand
CCACAGGGGACCGTCGACTTCATCACCAGTGCGTGTCTGCTCGACGGAGGAAGCGCGTCAACCACAGCGTGCACCGCAGACAGGTCGGCATCTCCGGAATATGTCGGCGGCGTGCCCACGGCCACGAACAGCAGCCGCGCGTGTGCCATCGCCTCGGCCAGGTCGGTACCGAAGTGCAGCCGCTCGCCGTGCTTCGCCAGCACCTCATCAAGGCCCGGCTCGTAGATCGGGACCTCACCGCGACGAAGACGCTCGATCTTCTCAGCATCGATGTCCACGCACCACACGTCGCTGCCCAACTCGGCGAAGCCCGCGGCCGTCACCAGCCCGACATAGCCGGTGCCGATCACTCCGATGGGCTCTGGGTTGACACTCATGAAGCGGGGAAGGCTAGCTGTTGAGCCGAGAACGCGGCGGCTGGTGCAAACGCAACTTGAAACAGGTTCTTTAGCGCCCTACAGCGAGGAAAGCTTCATAGCGCTTGACGTCGCGCACGCCACGGGCCTGCTCCTCGCTACCTGCCGGCGCCTGCTCAGCCGCCTGACGCGCTTCGGCGAGCTTCGTCTCAATCGTCCCCCGATCGAGCTGATCGGGGGAGATCGCCTCCTCCACCAGCACCAGCGCCCTGTTCTCGGCGAACTGCAGGTAGCCCTCCGCCTGCGCGAAGCGCACGATCTCGCCCTCCGAGCGATACAAGCGCAGCTCCGTCGGCTCGAGCCTCGCCAGTAGCGGCTCGTGGTTAGCAAGGATCGCGATCGAGCCGACCGTCGTAAAGGTGGAGAGCATTTCCACCTCATCGGAGAACACCTCGCCCTCGGGCGTCAGCACTTCCGCTGGGAACTTGCTGTAGGCCATTATTTCTTGGCTGCCTCGACGACTTCCTCAATAGTTCCCTTCAAGAAAAACGCGCTCTCGGGAACCTCGTCGTGCTTGCCGTCGAGGATCTCCTCGAAGCCCCTGATCGTCTCCGCGATCGGCACGTATGCACCTGGTGTGCCGGTGAACTGCTCGGCCACGAAGAACGGCTGCGAGAGGAAACGCTCGATGCGCCGCGCCCGCTGCACCGTGAGCTTGTCCTCGTCGGAGAGCTCGTCGATACCGAGAATCGCGATGATGTCCTGTAGCTCCTTGTAGCGCTGCAGCACCTCCTTGACCCGGTTGGCGACCCGGAAGTGATCATCGCCCAGGATGTCCGCCTTGAGGATGGTCGAGGTCGAGTCGAGCGGGTCGACCGCCGGGTAGATGCCTTTTTCGGAGATCGACCGCGACAGCGCCGTCGTGGCGTTGAGGTGCGCGAACACGGACGCCGGAGCCGGGTCGGTGTAGTCGTCAGCGGGCACGTAGATCGCCTGGATCGACGTTACCGAGCCCCGCTTGGTGGAGGTGATGCGCTCTTGCAGCTGCCCCATCTCGGTCTCCAGCGTCGGCTGGTAGCCCACCTGCGAAGGCATCCGCCCGAGTAGCGCCGAGACCTCAGAGCCGGCCTGCACGAAACGGAAGATGTTGTCGATGAACAGCAGCACGTCCTGACCCTGGTCGCGGAAGTATTCAGCCATCGTCAGGCCTGACAGTGCGACGCGCATGCGGGCTCCAGGAGGCTCGTTCATCTGCCCGAACACGAGCATCGTCTTGTCGAGCACGCCCGACTCCTTCATCTCCAGCCACAGGTCGTTGCCCTCACGCGAGCGCTCGCCCACGCCGCAGAACGCGGACAGCCCGCCGTGCTCCTTGGCGAGGTTGTGGATCAGCTCCTGGATCAGCACCGTCTTGCCGACGCCAGCGCCGCCAAACAGCCCCACCTTGCCGCCCTTAGCGTACGGGGCAAGCAGGTCAATGACCTTGATGCCCGTCTCGAACATCTCCGTCGTCGGCGTCAGGTCCTCCGCGCGCGGAGCCTCCTGGTGGATGCCGCGGCGCTCGACGTCCGCCGGCAGCGGCTCACCCAGGTCGATCGGCTCGCCGAGCAGATTGAAGATGCGCCCAAGCGTGGCCTCGCCCACGGGCACCGTAATTGGGGCACCAGTGTCGAGCACCTCCACGCCACGAGCCAGGCCGTCGGTCGTGTCCATCGCCACCGCTCGCACGCGGTCATCGCCGAGGTGCTGCTGGACCTCGCATACGAGCAGCTCCTCCTCCGCCCCGGAACTGATGCCAGGGGCCTCCTCCTTGTTCGCAGCAGGACGAGCGATCGTGATCGCGTGGTTGATCTCCGGCAGGCGGTCGGGGAACACGGCCTCGATCACGACGCCCTGGATCTCCTCGATGCGCCCGACGTTGCGCGTGCTCGCGCCGTTGGCGTCGGGTGTTGGCTCTGTGGCGATGCTGGCCTCCATTATCGTTCTCCTAGTTCCTGTTCGAAAAGTGGGGTTGAAGTTCTTAGGACGCTGCCCGGCTGGTCGTTGTCGCCGGTCTAGCGGGGCGGTGGGCAAGCCAGACAAGGACGCAGGAAGCGTGGCGTGCTTCGCACGCGAGCGACCGAGGACGCAGTATGGCGCCGCTCACCGTCACGCTAGACCCTCCGCCCCGGCTACTACCTCCATTATCTCCTGCGTGATCTCGGCCTGGCGTGCGCGGTTCATCTGCAGCGTGTAGTCGGTGATGATTTCGCCCGCGTTCTCCGATGCGCTGCGCATTGCGGTCATCTGCGCGCCGAAGAAGCCCGCGGCGGACTCCACCAGCGCCCGGTAGATCGAGATCTCGATGTAGTCCGGAACCAGGCGCCTGAGGATCGTCTCGGGGTCCGGCTCGTAGTCGACGGAGGTGGACACACCAGTCTTCGAGTCATTCTCACCGCTGTCCGATGAGCCGTCCTGGCCACCCAGCGCCTGCTCCGACAACGGCAGCAGCGTCTGGCGGGTGACCGTCTGGGTGAGCGGCGAGACGTATGAGTTGTAAAGCATCTCTACGCGATCGATGCGATTGTCGAGGTAGGCCTGGATCAGGTCGTCGGCGATCGTGCGCGCGTCCGCGTATGAGGGGCGGTCGGCGAAGCCCGTGTAGCTGCCCTGCAGCTCGTAGCCGCGGAACGACACGGAGGAGACGCCGCGGCGACCGGTCGCGTACCAGCTGCTGCGCAGTCCCTGTTCGTTCAGATCCGCGGAGAGACGAACGCCCGCGCGGATGATCTGCGAGTTGAAGCCGCCGGCGAGACCACGGTCGCCTGTGACGAGCAGCAGCCCCACGTTCGACTCGGACTCGTGCTCGCGCAGCAACGGCACTCGTCCAACCTCGGCACCGGCAGCCTGAGCTGCCTGGCGCGTCATCCGAGCGATCGCATCCGCGTACGGACGCAGCGCCTCGATCCGCTGCTCGGCACGCCGCAGGCGAGCCGCCGCGACCATCTCCATCGCACGCGTGATCTTCTGGATGTTCTTGACCGAGGCGATCTTGTTCTTGACGTCGCGCTGGGAAGCCATGGCGGTTTACGGCAGCCGGCGCTATGCCGGCTGCGCCTCCTTCTCGCGCTCTTCCGCTGCAGGCGCGTCCGGGGACGTGCTGCTCGGGGGCGCATCGTCGTCGAGCGGCTGGCCCTCCTCGTCGAGGTCGTAGCCGAAGTCCTTGGCGAACGTGTCGAGGATCTCGCGCAGCTTGCCCTGGACCTCTTCCGACCAGTCGCCGCTGCTGATCTGCCCGCGCACCTCGCCATGCTGGGAGTGCATCCGTTCGGTCGCCTCCAGCAGGAACGCGGGGACGCGCTCGACCTTCAAGCGGTCTAGATAGCCGTTGGTGGCAGCGAAGATCTGGATCGTCTGATCCTCGACCGGCAGCGGCGCGCGCTCGTGCTGGTTGAGCGTCGAGACCAGGCGTTCGCCGCGGGCGAGTGTTTTCTGCGTGTCCGCGTCGAGGTCGGAGCCGAACTGCGCGAACGCCTCGAGGTCGCGGTACTGCGAGAGCTCGAGCTTAATGCGCCCAGCCACCTTCTTCATCGGACCGATCTGCGCGTTTCCGCCGACGCGCGAGACGGAGACGCCCACGTTGATCGCAGGGCGCACACCCGAGTTGAACAGTTTGGACTCCAGGAAGATCTGCCCGTCGGTGATCGAGATCACGTTCGTCGGGATGTACGCCGATACATCACCCGCCTGCGTCTCGATCACGGGCAGCGCGGTCAGCGAGCCGCCGCCGAGGTCGTCGTTGAGCTTGACCGCGCGCTCGAGCAAGCGCGAGTGCAGGTAGAAGACGTCACCCGGGTATGCCTCGCGGCCAGGCGGGCGGCGCAGCAACAGCGACATCTGCCGGTAGGCGTAGGCGTGCTTGGTGAGGTCGTCATACACGCACAGCGCGTGCTGACCTCTGTAGAGGAAGTGCTCCGCCATCGCGCAGCCCGCGTAGGGAGCCATGAACTTGATCGGGGCCGCCTCGTCGGCGGGCGCCGCGACGATGATGGTGCGATCCATCGCGCCGTATTCCTCGAGCGTCTGCGCGAGCGCCACAACCGTCGCCATGCGCTGCCCGATAGCAACGTAGACCGACACCACACCGGTGTCCTTGTTGTTGATGATCGCGTCGATCGCGATCGCCGTCTTGCCCGTCTGGCGGTCGCCGATGATCAGCTCGCGCTGGCCGCGGCCGATCGGGATCATCGCGTCGATCGCCTTCAGCCCCGTCTGCATCGGTTCGGTGACCGGCTGGCGCTGGACCACGCCCGGGGCCTTGAACTCGGCTGGGCGCGTCTCGGTTACGTCGATCGCGCCCTTGCCGTCCAGCGGGCGCCCGAGCGGGTCGACGATGCGACCGAGCATCTGCTCACCGACTGGGATCTCCAGCAGCGTGCCCGTGCGCTTGACGGTGTCGCCCTCGGAGATGTGCTCCCAGTCGCCGAACAGCACCGCGCCCACGTTGTCGGACTCGAGGTTCAGCGCGAGTCCAGTGACACCATGCGGAAGCTCGAGCATCTCGAACGACATGCAGTTCTCCAGACCGTGCAGGCGCGCAATGCCGTCGGCGACCGACAGCACGGTGCCCACCTCGGTCAGCTCGGCGGTCCCGCTGCCCAGCCCCTCGATGCGGCTCTTGAGGATGTTCGTTATCTCGTCAGGGTTGATCTGCATGTCTACGAAGCTCCTTGGGCAACGTGCCTGCGCAGCTGCTCCAGTCGGTTGCGAATAGAGGCGTCCAGGATCGAGTTTCCGACCCTGATGATGATGCCGCCGAGGATGTCGGGGTCGACACGAGCCGCGAGCGTCACCTTGCGGCCGGTGCGCTCGCCGATTTTCTCGCCCAAGCTCTCCGTGGTCTGCGGATCGAGCTCGACCGCACTGGTGATCTCGACAGGAAGCGTCTTGTTCTCCTCATCCCACAGCCGCTGGAACTCCTGGCGGATGCGGAAGATCACCGGCATGCGGTGGTTTTCGATGAGCAGGTTGAGGAAGTTCACCAGGATCTGGTCGGCTCCGTCAAGCATGCGACCGAGCGCCTCCTGCTTCTCCTTAGTGGAGAAATAGGGCGAGAAGAAGAACACCGCAAGGTCGTGGTTCTCACTGACTGCGTCAGCGAACTGGCCCAGCTGCTCGCGCAGCTCGTCGAGCTTGTGCTGCTCAAGAGATACCTCGAACAGCGAGCGACCGTAGACCTGGGCGAGCTCCTCCATTAGTTGCTCTGGCTACCCGAGGACAGGCCGGAGAGATCCATCTCGCTCAGGGCCTCCTCCACCAAGCGGCGCTGGTCGGCGTCGTTGAGCGTCTTACGTACGACCTTCTCGGTGGCCATGATCGTCAGATCGGCCACCTCGCGGCGGATGTCATCGAGCGCCCGCTTGGTGGCGGCTTCGATGTCACGCTCGGCGCGTTTGGCCGCTTCGGCGAGGATCTCCTGACTGCGCTCGCGAGCCTCGTGCTCATGCACCTCCGCCGTCTGACGTGCGCGCCCCACGATCTCCTCGGCCTGGGCCCTCGCCTCCTTCAAGCGCTCGCGGTATTCATCGAGCACCGTGTCGGCTTCCTGGCGCAACTCGGCAGCCGAGTCGATCTCGCCTTCGATCGTCTTCGCGCGCTTGTCCAACGCTTCACCGATCAGCGGAAACACCCACTTGCGCAGGATGAACAGCGAGATCAAGAACACGACGATCGTCCAAACCATGAGCCCCACATTGGGGCTGATCAGGAACGAGCCGCTGGAGGCGAGTGGGATGTTCGAAGGGGTGAGCATTTTGGCCTATAGGAAGAAGGCGATGAAGCCGCCGACGAGGCCGTAGAAGAAGCATGCCTCGGTGAGCGCGAAGCCGAGCCACTGGTCGCGCTCGATCTCAGCGCGCAGCTCGGGCTGGCGGGTCTTGGATTGGATCGACGCGTTGAACACCGCGCCGATGCCCGCTCCTGCGCCAGCGGCACCGCCACCGGCTCCGACGCCCAACGCGATCGCGCGACCGGCATCCTGGCTCTGCTTGATGATCGGTTCCGCAACACCCAGCAGCGGGTGGATCACACTAAAAAGATGGAGAAACTGCATTGCTCGATAGCTCCCTTGTTTTGTTAGTGGCTTTCGACCGCTCCGCCGAGGTAGATGGCGGTCAAGATGGCAAAGATGAAGGCCTGCAGCCCGGCGATCAGCACGGCCTCGAACAGGTAGATCGCAATTCCTGCCGGCAGCAGGAACCATTGGACCCACTGATCCCCGACGAGCACACCCAGCTCGCCGCCCATGAACGCGATCAGCATGTGACCCGCGAGCAGGTTGGCCCACAGCCTGACGGTCAGCGAGATCAAGCGTAGGAAGTTGGAGAGGATCTCGATCGGGAAGATCAGGCCCACGATCGGGCCTTTGATCCCGCCGGGCATCAGGCTTTTGAGGTATCCGATCGGGCCGTGGTGCCTGACCCCCTCATACGTGAACAGGACGAACACGCCAAGCGCGAGGATCAGTGGGAAGGCGACGTTCGTGTCGGCGGCGTAAATCTGGAACGACGGAATACTCGCACCGAACAGTTTGAACGACTCGCCGCTGTCAATCGGCAGCGGGATGTAGCCGATCAGGTTGGAGACGAGAATGAACACGAAGATCGTGGCAATCAGCGGGAAGTACTTGCGCTGCATGTCATCGTCGAGGTTTTCCTTGGACATGCCGCTGGTGAAGCCGTAGAACATCTCCACCGCCACCTGGAGGCGACCGGGGCGCTGCTTCAAGCGCCTGGCGATGTACGTCATCACCCCGATCGTGATGGCGACCGTGATCAGCAGATACAGAACACCCTTGTTGAATGCGATCGGGCCGAGCTTGAACCAGGTGTCGAGTTTGAACTCGTTTGTCGGGGAGAAGACGCCGCTGACGACGTCCGGGGCCTTGTGCGACTTGAAGCCGAACAGGATGATGAACAGGACAATCCCGCCGATCCATACGCCCAAGACCGAGTAGAGGACCTTTTTCCCCTGGCTCATGCCCTGCTTGGGAGCGGATGCTCCTGCGGGCGCGGATGCCGCCACGGCGCTCATCGGTGCGGCTCTCCCTGCGGTCGGCCGCTTACGAGACGCATGGCGAAAGCAATCGAGTAGGCACAGAAGATCAGCAGCGCCGCAGCCAGACCGTCGCGACGTCCACCGATGACTGCGGCGAGCACGATCGCCGCAGCGAGCAGCCAGATGCGCCCGAACCCATCGACCAGGTTGAGGCCGAAGCGGGCGTCGTCACCCTGACCCGCGATCCAGCGCTGGATGGAGCCTGCAAGCACGCGCTGTATCAGCCACGCAACGGCACTCACGACGACACCCACAACAGGAGCTCCCAGCGCCAGCGTGACGGGCACGGCGAGGACGACCAGGAGGACGTCGAGGTAGCGAAGAATCGCGTTCGAGCGCCGGGGAAGGACAGCACCCGCGCCTGCCCCAGAGGAAGATCCGTGAGAGGGGGTCTGGGTGGCCATTTCGAGATCCCGGAGGATCACCGCGGAGCACTTCCGAACAGCGACCGACGACCGGGAGCGTTTACGGGGTCGGGTCCGTCTCCCGGCCCAGTGTCGGGCAGGCGTGTGACATCCCCCGTGGCGTGGTCGTGTGACATTTGAGTAGGGCCACCCTACAGACGAGAAAATCCTCGCGCTCTGCAGCGGCGAAGCCGTCGAAGTGTCCCTCAACAGTCTGCGGCGGCGGCGCTAGTCTAGCTGATCTTGTACTTCGTAACAAGTTTGTGACATGCCGTACACGGTCGCGTCAGCGCTCGCGCGCGCGGAACGCCTGCGAAACCCCGCGATCTTGAACGACCGCAGCCGCCCCTCGAAGAGGCTCACGATCAACACCGACAACGCGATCGTGGCCAACCCACCGAAGATGTCGAACACGAAGTGATTCCCCGTGGCGAGGACCGCAAAGGCCGTCACGAACGGGTAGACCACGCCGAGTGCACGCAACCAGCGATGCGTGGTGATCCGCCAGATCGCGAGCGTGCACCACGCCGCCCAGGCGAGGTGAAGCGAAGGCATCGCTGCCAGCTGGTTGGCCTGCGAGGCGAGTGCGCCAGTGTGCCACGAGCCGACGGTGTGACTGGCTGCGACAACATCTGTGAATCCGGGCAGCATCCGCGGCGGTGCCACTGGGAAGCGCCAGAAGACGACGAACGCGAGCACGTTCGCGAGCACCAGCGAGTTACGCAGGGGACGGTAGATGTCAGCCCGCCACCACCACATGTAGCCCAGCAGTCCCAACGTGACGATGAAGTGCGCGTTGTCGTAGTAGTAGGAGAGCGCGACGCCCAGCGAGTGGTGGGCGACAAGCCAGCTGTCGAGGCCGTGCTCGGGGTCGAGATGCAGCGTCTGCTCGGCGCTGAGGATCTCTTTTGCGTGCGCGAGCGCGGTGTGTAGCCGCAACGGCGCGAGGTTGGTGATCGCGTCGTAGACCCAGCCCAGCCAGAGGATCGCGAGCGCCTCGATCCACCAATGGGTGCGTGTGTGCTGCGGCACTGCTGCCGCGGAGTGCGTCGCGACGGCAGGGCCGCCGGACTGGATCGGCGCAGCGGTGGACAAGCTACCGATGTTATCCCCCGTTTCAGCCGTCAAGCTGGCACGGCGACGAGCTCGCGTGCGGCGAGGATCTCGAGCACGCGCGGCAGCGCGGCAGCGGTGCCGCGCCATGAGTCGGGCGCGGAATAGTCGTCGGCATCGTGCAGCAACAGCACCGCGCCGTCGCGCGCGCCGTCTGTGACCCGAGCTGTGATCGAGGCCGGTGTAGCTCGAGCGTCCCAGTCCCTGCCCCAATGGCTCCATAGCAGCGTGCGCCAGCCATGGGCACGCGCGAGGTGCAGAGCGGCGGCGTTGAGGACACCGTATGGAGGGCGGTAGAGCTGTGGTGAGACGCCGGTAGCGTCCTCGATTGTCTGTAGAGCCCGCTCGATGTCCTCTCGTACCTGCCAGGGCGCCAGGCGCAGCAGGTTGCGATGACGATCGCAGTGCAGGGCGATCGCGTGACCAGCGTCGCGGATCTCGCGAGCGAGATTGGGGTTGCGCCGCACCTGCTCGCCAACCAGGAAGAACGTCGCGGTGACGTGCTCGCGGTTGAGAGTCTCGAGCACCGCCGGTGTGCCCTGTGCGTGCGGACCGTCGTCAAACGTCAGCGCATAGCCACGCCCGCTTGCCGTCCGATCCTCGACGCCCAGCGGCGCTCGCAACGCAGGCCAAACCCCCGCTAGTCCCGGCAACGTGTAGCCGAGTAGGGCTGTAGCGCCCAGCGCGACAGGGATGCGTGCCCTGGGAGTGCGATGATCGTGTGTGGACATGGTCGATCTGGTGCTGGGAATCGGGGCGGCGGTAGGGGCGTCGACCCTCTACAGCCTAGGGATCGCCCTGCAGGCGCTCGACGCGAGAGAAGCGCCTCACGACGAGCACCTGCGCCTGGCGCTTGTCGCGGGGCTGCTCAAGCGCACTCGCTGGCTGCTCGGCACAGGACTGTCGATCCTGGGTTGGCCACTACAGGTGTTGGCTCTGCTGCTCGCTCCGCTGGTGGTCGTACAGCCGGCGCTGGCCGCTGGGCTGCTGGTATTGCTGCTGATCGCTGAGCGCATGCTCGGCGAGCCGGCGGGGCGCTACGAGTACGTTGCCATGTCGGCGATCGTGGTTGGCGTGGTAGGGACCGCGCTGACGGCTCCGCCTCGCCATATCCACCACGGTCGCGAGGCGCTGACGATCACGATCGTGCTGGTCGCGTTGGGCGTGGCGAGCATGCTGCCGTACATCCTGCGTGCGTTTGGGCGCCAGCGGGCGGTCGTAACGATGATCGGCGCCGGCGTGGCGTTCGGCTGGAGCGGCGTGGCGACGAAGCTCGCGTCCGATGACTTTGCGGCCCACCATTACCTCACGGCCGCCGCATGGGGCCTGTCGACGGCCGCCGCATCGGCGGTCGGCGTGCTCAGCGAGTCCAGCGCGCTGCAGTCACGGCCGGCGATCCAGGTGGCACCGGTGGTATTCGTGACTCAGACGGTGATTCCGGTGGTGCTGGCGCCGCTCTTGCTGGGGGAGCGTTTCGGCGACACCCCATTGGGCGGGGTGCCGCTGATTGTGTCGCTATTTGTGCTGGTCGCCGGCGCGGCAGCGCTTGCACGCTCGCCGTTGCTCCTGGCGTTGATGGAAGGCGAGCGGGTAAGCCACGAGAGCGGCTCAGCATTCAGCCCCGAGGAATCCAGCCATGCGACGATGCGCTCGAACCCGAGCACCGAGGCGGACGAGCCCGATAGTTCGACCACCAGCACATCGCCGGCGCGCATGTGACGGCGAGGCAGGCGGCCCGTCGCGCTGATCCTCAGCGCGCCCTGCACGGGGGTGGCGTCATCGGTGCGCGCGAGTACTAGCTGTCCCATTGATAGGCCGCCGTGCGGCTGTAGGTAGTAGAAGCGGTGGTGCAGGCCGAGCGCACGTGCCTGCTTGTGGAGTAGCCCGCGTGTGCGCTCCCAGCGCAGCGGCGCCGAGCTGGGCACTTCGGGGAGAAACTCATCGCTGAGGGCCTTCAGGCGCGCGATCCGGCGGCGGACGGGCACGCCTGCATCGTCGGCGAACGAGACGTGTATGCCATCGGCCGCCAGCTTCGACGCCACGCCGGCGATAGCGCCTGCGGGCGCATGCACGATCACGCCAACAGCAGGCTGTGTGGTCTTGACGTGCACCAGCGGGTGAACGTGCAGGAACTTGGCTGCCACGGCGGTGACCTCGTCGGTGGACATCATCCACGAGCCCAAGCCAAAGAGCAGCGCCAGCCAGGTGGCGGACGCCGCGAGACGCAGCCGCCAACGAGGGATCGGCTGCACGCGCCGCGGTGTATGCAGCACGATGTCCACCGCATCTGGATGGTCGCCAACATGGGAGACCTCGCGTGCGTCACCGTCCACCTGACTGGTGACGGCACCGGCTGCGTCCTCGGCAAAGCTTGCCTGCACATGCGTGCGCAACTCATTCTTGTCGTTGGCTAGACGCAGCAGATCGAGCGCCGCCATCGCACGCGTGTTCAGGCGCGCGTGGCCGATCGGCAGGCCGTAGGAGACGACCGGGGTGCCGGCCGCCCGCGCCTCTAGACAGGTGACGCCGCCGGTTGAGTGCACGAGCACGTCAGCAGCCGCCAGGATCTCGGGCATCTTGTCGGTGAAGCCGTAGATACGTACCCGCGGCTCGCTCGCGAACGCGCTGCGCAATTTCGTGGCCAGCTGCTCGTTGTGCCCGGCGAGACAGACGATGCTCGTCACCTCAGGGACGCGCGTGAACTCGCGCACGGCACCGGCAATGTCCCCCACTCCCCAGCCTCCGCCCGAGACGACCACTGTGCGGCCCTCCTCGGGCAGCCCTAGCGAGCGGCGCGCATCGACCGGACAGCGGGGCTGCAGGAACTCGGCTGAGATCAGCGGGCGAACCAGGCGCACGCTGTCGCGCCCGGCGATGCGCTCGACGGATGGCATCGACTCGCCGTACATCACCAGGTGCATGTCGATGCCCGGCTGAGCCCAGAAGAACAGGCCGGTCAGATCGGTGATGGTGGCAACAGTGGGGCAACAAACCACGCCTGTACGGCGCAGTCGCGCCAGTACGACCGTGACGGCTGGGTAGGTCGAGACGATCACGTCGGGGGCATGTTCGGCGATCGCCCGCGCCAACGGCCGCGCGCCCAGCATGCACAGCAGCCGGCGCGCGACCATCCGCACCGGCAGGATGTGCTCGAGCATCCAGTACACGAGCGTGTAGGTCCACGGGACGAAGCGCAGTTGCACGCGGTAGCCATCCTCGACGACTGGGCGCAGCAAGGGACCCATGGCCGCTAGCCCGTCGATGACGGTGACCTCCACCTCCCCCTCCGATGCTTGCACCTGTTCGGCAAGGGCGCGCGCGGCCGCGGCATGACCCTCGCCGACGTCCGCAGACAGGATCAGTACGCGGCGTGGGCGAGCAGGATCGGCCGGATCCAAGCCCTGGCGCAATGTGCGTTTACGTTGGCTACGTCGCATAGAGGAAGTGCTGAGCTGCTGTAGATGAGCCGAGCAGAGCAGGAATATGCCGTCTCGGTGGCATCCCCCGAAGACACACGTCTGTTCCCAGGTTATCGGCAGCGCTGGATGCCTGCCCGTCGCCGAGACGCAACAATGGGCAGCATACCGGCTGCAGCCCCCACACCGACCGTGCGGATCGCCGGCCAGCCGCCGGAGCACGCGCGCGTGGAGACAAGCGCTCGCACCCCAACGCGCATCATGCGAGCAATAGGCGCGCTGGGACTGCTGGGGATCCTCACGACGCTGTTCCTGATCAGCGCCGGCGCCGCGTCGAGCCCCACCGAGTATGTGCCCGCCCAGACCGGCGGCTGGCCGGCGTGGCTCGCGGGACCGCTGCGCGGGCTCGATCTGGGTCTGCGCGGGGGCACCTTCCAAAGCCTGATGCTGATCATGTGCGCGAGCTACGCGCTCGTGCTCCTCAGCGCACGGTGGCTGCCGATGAGGCTGCTGGTGGGCACGATCGTGGCGGCGAACGTGGTCCTGCTGCTCGGGCCACCGCTGATCTCGCAAGACGTGTTTGGCTACCTGGCGTTCGCACGCCTGGGGGCGCTGCACGGGCTGGACCCCTACACGCACGTACCGGCGCAAGCGCCAACCGACCCCGTGTTCCTGTTCATCGGCTGGCCGTTTCAGAACTCCCCCTACGGTCCACTGTTCACGCTCCTGAGCTATGCGATCACGCCGCTGGGCCTCGCCGGCGGCCTGTGGGCCTTCAAGTCGATCGCCGTCGCATCGAGCCTCGGCGCGGTCGCGCTGATCGCGCGGGCAACTGCGCGACTCGGCCATTCACCAACGTGGGCAGTCGCGTTCGTGGGCCTGAATCCGGTGATGCTGGTGCTGGCTGTGGGTGGCGCCCACAACGACCTGCTGCTGCTCCTGGCGCTTTCAGCAGCGCTTTCACTCACAGCGGCAAGCGCGGGTAGCACTCCGCGTCTGCGCGCTGGGGCCGGTGCGCTGGTGGCGGGTGTCGGGATCAAGTTGACTGCCGGGTTGGCACTTCCGTTTCTGATCCTCTCACCGCCGAGCGCACGCGAGCGTGTGCGAGTGGCGCTGGGTGCGGGCGCCGCGGTACTGGCGCTGGCGGTCGTCGCGGTGATCGGCTTTGGCCTGCACGCCCTCGGATTCCTGGGCGCGATCGGCGAGCAGCAGCAGTTGGTCGCGACCCACAGCATCCCTGCCGAGACAGCCCGCCTGGTCGGGCTGAGCGGTACGCCCGACTGGTGGCGCGAGCTGTTCGTCGCGAGCTTCCTGGCGGTGCTGATCTTCCAGTTGTGGCGCACAGCGCGCGGCGCGGACTGGCGCGTTGCGGCCGGCTGGAGCACGCTCGCACTGCTGGCATCCACGGCTTGGGTACTGCCGTGGTACGCGATCTGGGCACTGCCGCTAGCTGCTGTCAGCGGCAATCGGCGCCTGTGCGCCGCCACGCTCCTCGCTTGCGCGTACGCCATTCTGATCCACCTGACGCTGGCCGACGCGCTGCTCAACCCCCACATCCACAACGCCCTCGCGCACGTGCACCTCAGGCTCCCCGGTGTGCGACACCGCCTCAAATTCGCCGGTTTCCAGGTGCTTCGCCACATCCATGTCGATCTCCGCTGGTGATACGTCCGGGCGCAGCCGCCGTAGGCGGATCGCGTCCAAGCGCCTGAACTTGAGGATCTCGAGCACATATACGAGGTACACGCTGGCCGCAGCTACGACAAGCCCGATGCCGAGCATCACGAGCGTCCATCCCGTGTAGTAACGGCCTTTGTGGTCGCTGTAAGGGACAAACCTGAGCGCCAGCGCAACGCCTGCGAGCATCAGCGTCCATGCATAGAGATATGCGATCGTGCGCCTGCTGGAGAAGCCAATACGGGCCATGCGATGGTGGAAATGCTCGCTGTCGGCGCGATAGAATGGCTGGCGGTACTTCAGGCGCTTGAGTACCACGAAGGTCGTGTCGAGAAACGGTACGGCGAGCAGGATCAGCGGCAGCACAAACGACACTACGGCCTCGGTCTTGACAGCAGCCTCGACGGTGATGACGCCCATCAGCAAGCCCAGCAGCTGCGCGCCGCAGTCACCCATGAAGCTCGACGCGGGCGGGAAGTTGTAAAGCAGGAAGCCGAGCGCCGCCCCGGCGGTCAGCGCCGCCAACACTCCCGGCTGCTGACGGTTCAGGTCAAAGGCGATGATCGCCATCGAGGCGGCGATGATCGCGCACACGCCCGCCGCCAACCCGTCGACGCCGTCGGAGAAGTTGACGACGTTCATCATCACCACAAGTCCAATCACGGTGACGATCGGTCCCGCGTTGGTGAAGCCCGCGTCCGGGAACGCGAGCGTGCCGGCGAAAGGCAACGTAATCGCCTTCACCGCAACGCCGAAGTGCACCACGATCACCGCTGCCAGCACCTGCCCGAACAACTTGATCGCAGGGTGCAGGTCAAAGCGGTCGTCGAGCACGCCAACACACGTGATCACGGCGGCGGCCAGCAGTACGCCGTGCCACAGCTGCGGCTGTTGTTCGCCCGCGTAACCAGCGGGCAGCCACACCAGGCCGGCGACCAGCGCCCCGGCGAAGATCGCAAGACCACCCAACAGCGGCGTAGGCCGCTCGGACAGGCCCCGCTCGCGCGGTTCGTCGATCGCCCCGATCACCCTGGCGAAACGCATCGTCAAAGGTGTCAGCAGCGCGGTGACGACCGCGGCGGCCAGAAAGGCGTAAAGCGCGTCGAGCTCGTTTGGATGCGCCATCGGCTCCTGCAAAGCATCGCAGGCCGGGAGGTCGATGGCTATGCGGACGGCTACACCTGTGCGGTCACCGGCAGGCTCTCGTACAGCGGATAGCGCTCCACGATCGCTGCAACCCGGGCAGCGAGCTCCTCGACACGCGACTCGTATTCGGGTGTGAGGGCGACGGCGAGGATCTCGCCGATCTCCTGGAAGTCGTCCTGCTGCAGCCCGCGCGTGGCGAGTGCCGGTGTGCCGATGCGCAGACCAGAGGCCTCCATCGGCGGGCGCGGATCGAACGGCACGGCGTTGCGGTTGACCGTGATCTGGATCTCGTGCAAACGATCCTCTGCCTGCTTGCCGCTGAGGGGGCTCTCGCGCAGGTCGACGAGGATCAGGTGCACATCGGTGCCGCCGGTGAGGACGTTGACGCCGTGGCTCGCGGCCTCGGAGCCGAGGATCGCCTGCGCGAGCGCGTTCGCGCCGGCGATCGTGCGAAGCTGGCGCTCGGCAAACAGCTCGCTGGCGGCGAGCTTGAAGGCAACGGCCTTGGCGGCGATCACGTGCTCGAGCGGCCCGCCCTGCTGTCCGGGGAACACCGCAGAGTCGATCTTCTTGGCGTACTCCTGCTTGCACAGGATCACGCCCGCGCGCGGACCGCCGAGCGTCTTGTGCGTGGTAGTGGTGATCACGTCGGCGCCGTACTCGATCGGGTTGGGATGCAGGCCCGCGGCAACAAGTCCAGCGAAGTGAGCCATGTCGACCATCAGCAGCGCGCCAACCTCATCGGCGATCTCGCGGAAACGAGCGAAATCGAGCTGGCGGGGATACGCCGACCAGCCGGCAAGCAGCAGCTTCGGGCGGTACTCGCGGGCGATCCGCGCGACCTCGTCCATGTCGATCACGCTGCTGTCGCGGTCGACCTCGTATGCGGCGATGTCATACAGACGCCCGGACACGTTGATTTTCATGCCGTGCGTGAGATGCCCGCCGTGGGCGAGCGACAGTCCCATGATCGTGTCGCCCGGCTGTAGCAGCGCGTGGTACACGGCGGTGTTCGCCTGTGCTCCGGAATGCGGCTGGACGTTGGCGTGCTCGGCGCCGAACAGCGCCTTTGCGCGATCGATTGCGAGCTGCTCGGAGACGTCCACCCACTCGCAGCCGCCGTAGTAGCGACGGCCGGGGTAGCCCTCGGCGTACTTGTTCGTGAGCACCGAGCCCTGGCACTCGAGCACCGCACGGGGAACGAAGTTCTCCGAGGCGATCATCTCCAGCGTCGACTGCTGACGCTCAAGCTCCCCTCGCAGGACCTCAGCGATCTCGGGATCTACCTCGGCGAGAGGGCTGTTGAAGTAATCGGGGCGAAGCTCGGACACGGCGCTCTCCTTGGACTGGGAGTGAGGACTGTGGTGCCCAGGCGCGCGGCGAACTCGCTGGCCGCTCCCCGGTGGTCGATTCCACCCCAGGCGCCAGTTGCGGCAGCTGTTACGAGGCTAGCACGCGAGCATGCGCTGCACATCGGCGCTGGACAGCGCGCCCTCGCGCAGGACATGCCAGCGCTGCGAGTGCTCATAGTCGCGCAGGTCGACGACCGTGGAAGGCGTGCCGGGCAGCTCGCCACCGTCGAGCACGAGATCGGCGCCGATGAGGATGCTGTCAGGCACGTCCGCAAGTGAGCGCGCATCGGGCTGCCCAGAGAGATTGGCGCTCGACTGCATGATCGCCCCGGCAAAAGAACCGAGCGCATGCAGGGGCTGCGCCAGCCGCGGCACCCGTAGCCCAAGCGTCGCGGGATCGGTGCGGCAGGCGGGTGCGAAGCGCTGGGCGCGGTTGGCGAGCAGCAGCGTGACCGGGCCTGGCAACAGCGCCTGGAGCGCGCGCTGCTCGCCGGCCGGCAGTTCTGGCAACGCCACAAGCGCCGGCTCGAGTGCGAAGAACATGACCGCGGCCGGGCGCGCAGCAGGGCGCCCCTTGAGCCCATATAGCCGCTGTGCCGCCTGCTCGTTCTCGGGATCGCAACAGACGCCATACACGGTGTCCGATGGGAACACAGCAACGCCGCCGGCGGCCAAGCACTGCTGCAACCGCTCGACGTCCTTTGGCTGCAACTGACCAGTCATTGCTGGCGACGCTCCGCGACCAGCACCCGCTGAATGCGCGCCAGGTCACGTTCGAAACGGCAGTTGTCAAATTTTGCGGCGTGCGCGAGCGCGGCGATCGCGGCGGCCTGGCCGGCGCCTACCTCTAGCGCCACGAAGCGCACGTCGGGCAGCTCGGCCAGCTGATTGAACAGTGCGCGGAAAGTGTTTAGCCCGTCTTGCCCTCCGAACAGCGCGCTGGCCGGCTCGTGGCGGGTGATCTCAGGAGCGAGCGTGGAGCGTTCGGGCTCGGCGATGTAGGGCGGGTTGGAGAGGATCGCATCGAACTCACCCACATCTGTCAGTAGGTCAGCATGCAGCCAGGTGACATCCAGCTCGAGCTGGATCGAGTTGAGCTCGGCCAGCGCGATGGCAGCCTCGCTGACGTCGCTACCGCTGACGTGCAGATCGGGGCGCTCACTCTTGAGCGCAAGCGCGATCGCACCACAGCCGGTGCCGAGATCGAGCACCCGCGCACCGGCGGGCAGCCCGAGACCAACCTCTACCAGCAACTCTGTCTCCGGACGCGGGATCAACGCACGCCGATCGACGGTCAGCTCGATGCGACGAAAGCCGCGACGGCCGGTGATGTAGGCGACGGGCTCGCGTTCGACCGAGCGGCGGCGCACGGCGGCCTGAAAGGCGCGCACCGCGGGACCTTGCACAACGAGCTCCTGGTTGGTGATTAGCTGCTCACGGCCGACACCGAGCACATGCGCCAGCAGCAGTTCGGCATCCAGACGCGGAGTTTCGCACCCGGCCGCGCTGATGGCGGTGATCGCTCCGTCGAGTGCCTCACGCGCGGGGGTGCCGAGCCCCCGCGACCCCGCCACGCGAGGCGCCGGCCCGCTCACGCGAGCGCCTGTGCCTGCAGACGCCGGCGCTTCTCATCGGACTGCAACGCGTCCGTCAGCTCGTCCAGCTCGCCTTCCAGCACCTGGTCGAGGTTGTGCACGGTGAACTTGATGCGATGGTCGGTGACGCGCCGCTCGCCGTAGTTGTAAGTGCGAATCTTCTCCGCGCGGTCGCCCGTACCGACCTGTGAACGCCGGTCGGCAGCGAGCTCCGCCTGCTGCTCGGCGAGCGCGCGCTCGTACAGACGCGCGCGCAGCACACGCAGTGCCTTCTCGCGGTTTTGAAGCTGCGACTTCTCATCTTGCATGGCAACGACGATTCCCGATGGCTTGTGCGTCACCCGCACGGCGGAGTCGGTTGTGTTGACCGACTGCCCACCTGGGCCGGATGAGCGGTACACATCGATCTGCAGGTCGTTCTGGTCGACCTGCACGTCGACATCTTCGGCCTCGGGCAGAACCGCGACGGTGGCGGTCGAGGTGTGGATCCTCCCTTGTGACTCAGTCTGCGGCACACGCTGAACGCGGTGAGTGCCGCCCTCGTACTTGAACACCGAGTAGGCGCCATCGCCCTTGACTGCAAACGTGTACTTGCCGTCACCCACATCCAGGGACTCCGTTTGCCAGCCTCGGCGCTCGGCGTAGCGGGTGAGCATGCGGTACAGATCGCCCGCCCACAACCCCGCCTCGTCACCACCGGCGCCACCCTGGATTTCAACGATCACGCTCTTGTCGTCGTTGGGATCGCGCTCAACCATCGCTAGGCGAATCTCCTCCTCGAGCTCCTCGATCCGCCGGCGCGCATCAGCGAGCTCTTCGCGCATCTCCGAGTCCTCGCCCATCTCCGCAAGCAGCTCCTCGGCGCCGGCTGCGTCGTCCTGGGCGTGTCGCCACTTAGCAGCGAGCTTGGCGGCAGCCTCGAGCTGGCTGTAGGCGCGGCCCACCTCGGCGTAGCGCTCGCGATCGGAGATCACGTCAGGGTCGGCCATCTGCGCGCCCAACTCGGCGAAGCGTGTCTCTATCTGCTTGACGAGATCTTCGATCACCGCCCGAGCGTACAACGGTGCGCGGAGAGGCTAGGCGACGACCTCGATACCCACCAGGTCTGCGGCGGTCATCTCGCCGGGCTTCTCCAGCGCGAGCACGGCCTGCAGCGAGGCGATCGCTACCTCTAGCTGATCGAGGTCGGGCTCGCGGGTTGTCAGTAGTTGCAGCTTGAGCCCGGGCCACATCAGCGCGCGAACCCAGCCGCGACTGCGGTTGCGCCCCGCGAACTTGATCAGCTCGAAGGAGATCCCCGCGATCACGGGCACGCCGAGCACGCGGGTGGCCATCAGCCAATACCAAGCGGGCAGGCCGATCGGCGCGAATACGAAGATCGCGACGATCATCACCACGAGCAGGAAGCTGGTGCCGCAACGGGGATGCAGACGCGAGAAGCGTTGGGCATTGGCAGGCGTCAGCGGCAAACCCGCCTCAAAGCAGGAAATAGTCTTGTGCTCGGCGCCGTGGTACTCGAACACGCGCCGCAGGTCCCGCACACGCGAGAGCAGTGCCATGTAGCCGAGGAACAGGCTCGTGCGGATCGCCCCCTCGACCAACCAGAACAGCACCGAGGAACCAAGCTGCTTCTTAATCAGGCTGGTCAGCCCAACCGGGATCAGGAAGAACAGTACGACCGATAGCAGCACGGCGAACACCACGGTGCCTGCCCACACGGCGCGAGGAATCTCTTGCTGCTCCTCGACCTCAACTGCCTCGTCGGGCGGCAGCTGCGCGTTGGCGGAGATCTCAAGCGCGCGGAAGCCGATAACCATCGATCCGCCTAGCGCCACCACCCCGCGCAGAAGTGGAAGTCGCAACAGGCGGTGGCGCTTCATGGCCGAGTCCAGTGGATAGGTGGTGACCTCGACCTCGCCCAACGGCGGCGGCGCGCCATCCCCGTCGCCGTCGGCATCGCTGTCGGCGATCTGCTCAGGGGACGGCTTGCGCACGGCCACCGCCCAGTTGGAGACGCCGCGCATCATCACGCCCTCCAGCACCGCCTGGCCGCCTACAGGTGCGTCGCGCTGGGCACTCAGCTCACCGTCGCGCTCGACCAGCGTGTCAGCGGTCGTGAGCGGGTCCAGCTGTGCCGTAGCGCCGTTTCCGGCGGCAACGGCCGGCGCGCCCAGAAGCGCTGACTTGGTCGGCTGGCCGATCTGCGATCGCTCGGCGGCCAAACGCCCAGACATTGGGCTACTGAGCGGTTCGGGACTGGGCCGAGTGCAGGCGGCCTTTGGCCACCCTGCGCTGGAAGCGCTCCACGCGCCCACCGGTATCCATCAGCTTCTGCCTGCCCGTGTAGAACGGGTGGCAGTTCGAGCAGACCTCGATGTGCAGCTCGTCCTTGGTTGCACGCGTAATGAACTCGTTGCCGCAAGTGCAGCGAACATGCGCACGAATGTATTTGGGGTGGATGTCTGTCTTCATCGCCGCTCGATTCTAGCGGGCCACGACGAGCTAGCCGGAGCCAGCGGTTGTAGTGGTGCCGGTGGAGGTGGTTGTAGAGCCCGTCGTGGACGTCCCCGTGCCGGTAGACGGAGCAGCAACCTGTTCGCACCGAGCGGTGCGCAGTTCCTCGGCTTTGATCACATGCCCCTTTGCGTTCAGCCAGCGAAACCGCACGGCGCCGCGGTAGAACGCGGGCGCCGCCAAGTCGGTCACCTGCTTGATGTACGTGTAGGTCTTGACGCCCGTGGCGGAGCCCCGCCAGCCCCCCAGCCCGAAGGCGCTTACAAGGCGATAAGGGCCTTCACTGGGAGCCCGCTCCAGCAACCCGATGCTGATCTCCATGCGGGCCGTGCCGGGGATGGCGCTCATTTCTCCGACGAATGTGGCCGAGCGTTCGCTCTGAAGCGATGCGTTGAGGCACTGTTCGACCGTTGCGGTCGCGTCCGCCTTCGTTGCGCCACTGGAGCCCGTGCCCGTCGCACTTGTGCCGGCGACATTGGCACTCGGCGAAACCTGCGGGGATGTGTCTCCCACTGCGCCTGTAACGGGCATGGCGGCGAGCATTGCCAGCCCACATGCGGTGGCGAGCGCGCGGCGCCGCGGCAGATTGATCGACGTAATCCTCATAACATGTGCATAACACGCTGTTTGCGCACATGTTTCGCTTTGACGGCTCGCCCGCCAGCGGGAACTCGGGGGCGGAGCATCGTGCAAGGATAGGCGCGATGCGCGTATCGGTGGTGGTCCCCACGTACATGCGACCGCAGAGCCTCGCGCGCTGCCTGGATGCACTGGAGCGCCAGCAACACCCCGCGGCTGAGATCTTGGTGGCGGTTCGCGTCGCGGATACAGCCAGCCAGGAGGTGGTCCGCGCGCGAGCGCAGCCGGTGAAGCTAGTACCCGTGGAGCGCCCGGGCGTGGTGGCTGCGATTAATACTGGAATCGATGTCTCCAACGGCGATGTGGTGGCGCTAACTGACGATGACGCCGTTCCACATCAGGACTGGCTGGCGCGGATGGTCGCGATTTACGAGAACGATGGGCAGGCGCAGGTGGCCGCGGTGGGAGGCCGCGACTGGGTGCACACCAAACAGGGCCGGCTAATCGACGATTCAGCTCAGACCGTTGGCAAAGTCAGCTGGTTCGGTCGTGTCACCGGCAACCACCATCTCGGCGTGGGGCCATCCCGTGATGTGCAGGTCTTGAAGGGGGTCAATCTCAGCGTCAGGGGCGAGCTGTTGCGCGAGGTGCGCATTGACGAACGCATGCGTGGTGTGGGTACCGAGCATCACTGGGAGGTGGCGCTGTGCCTGACGCTCGCGAGCCGCGGCTTTCGCATCGTCTATGACCCCAGCATCGCTGTCGACCATCATCTGCAGGAGCGCGTCGCGGACTCGCGTAAGTTCGACGCGAGCGAACTGCGCGACGCGACGTTCAACGAGACGCTCGCGCTGTTGGAGTACCTACCGAGGTGGCGTC
>Ga0210383_10001381_pt1 | contig 22182 bp, 21 predicted proteins | sample IncBWC14OmetaG_FD_160072 | JGI IMG/M metagenome (GOLD analysis project Ga0210383, IMG submission 160072) | Forest soil microbial communities from Barre Woods Harvard Forest LTER site, Petersham, Massachusetts, United States - Inc-BW-C-14-O ... | reverse complement strand
AGGTAAGCAGATCGCCTGCGATATCGGATTCGAGTGGAATTTTCACGAGGGAATTGAATATCTCGGCGGCCTTCTCGAAATGGGAGTCCGTGCGGGATGCATAGACAAGCCGGAACTCGGATAGCTGACGAAAGAGCGGCAGATAGCTTTCGAGATGGCGCACAAAATCCGTGAATGCCGCTGGACCTTCATGGACGTAGGTAAACGTCACCACAGGCGAGGGAGAGGCGAAGAACATCGGAAACTTATCCACAAAATGCCGGACCGAAGTGCTGGGCGTCTTGCTGCCTAAGTAGAGTCTGGCTGGCAGATGTTGCTTCTGGATGTTTAGAGTCCCGCAAAAGAAGCGGACTTTTTCTGCCTCGGTTTCAAGGTACTGATACCCCTGATTTAGGAGTACGAAATCGAGGATCGCAATCCGCCGTTTGATGAAGTCGAATTCGTGCTCGCGGCGGTTGCGAAGGTTTTCCTTTTCGATCTGCCGGTAGAGCCGTCGCGCGAAGAGGTGATAGACGACGCCGCTCTTTGGAAAGCACTCCATACGTGCATGTCGTTTGGTTTCGAGCTTGCTCCAGAAAGTCGTGGTCCGCTTGCCCCAATGAGCGCCGGTAAACGCAAGGAAATGGCGGGCAGTGAAGTAGCCGGAATGCGTGGCAACAATGTAGAGAAAGCGCGTTTCCATTTCGGTGTAGCCGAGAGCTTGGAGAGCATCGAGATGGGCGGGGGCGATATTCATAGCGTGAGAATTCGCGCGGTGATTTCGCGCTCGTCGAGAACACGGCGCAAGCGCGATGCGTCTTCCGAGCGCCCATAGAGCGAGAAGCCTGCGGCGGCCTTCTCGGCCATCGCCCGCGGTCTGTAGTCGCGGGTCGCCAGCTCCAGGTCCACGTGGCGCAATTCGAGTTCTGATGTTTCGTACTCGACGCGCAGGTCGGGCACGGGAATCTTTCTATTTACAACTTGCAGACCGTGCTTCTCGGCGATTCTTTCCTTGGCGTTCGGGTCATCTTTTTCCGGCGCCATCTGGGCCAGGTCGCGATTCAGATTCCGCTTGAGTTCATAGTCGAGGAGCACGCGGACCGGGCGGCCTCCGCCGCGCTCGATGCGGGCTGCCTCTTTTTGATAGAGCCGGTAGAGATCGGCGTCGTGTTTGACCTCGCGCGGTTTCAGCAAACCGTGGTAGATGGGCTGATCGTCGGGAAGTTGGTTCGTGTTCTTGAGAAGGCGGTGGCCAGTCTTCGTCAGCGTTACAATTCGCAGAGTCTTTTTCTGCGAGATTTCAACAGTCTTGTCGCTAACGAGAGAGTGCCGGGCCAGCCGCCGAATGTCTTTGTCCGTGCGTTCGCGATTTCCGCCGTAGGCATACTTCGCGAGGTCCGATACCGCAATCACGCGGAACTTGCCGATTTCCTTGATGGAGTGCATCTCGGAATCGCGGAGGAGGTAGGCACGGTCCCGCACGTAATAGGCGCGCAGAGATTCAGTGCGTTCCTCGCGACTGGAATGCTGGTCCCGGACCTCGGTGCTATCCGTGCGGTCAGGGGCTCCCGGCGCAGAATTCCTACTGGCCGACGTGTGGGGAAGCGATGATCTGCGCTGGCGGACGGAGCGACACGTGGACGTGTCGCGCACGTCGCCTGCGTCTTGCGGATCGTGGGAAAAGGCGCCGCGCGACACTAGTTGAAATCCTCCTCGTTCACGGGAGCTGGCAGGTCCGCATGGCTGACGTTGAACTGCTTGTCGAGGTGCGAGAGTTTGCGCCCGGTATTCTTGAGGAAGAAGCGGCGGCCAATGGCGAGCGCAGCGCCAAACAGGTTTAACGAGAGGATCGCGACAAAAACCACAATCGTTGTTCCGTAGGCGTGGTACAGGACCGCCCTGTAGCGGGCCATAAACTTCAACTGGTCGAGGAGCCAAAAGCCGTAGCCCAGCAAAATGACGATGGTGAACAGCAGGGCGTTCGCAATCATGGTGAAATCCCCTGCTTCCATGAGGGTTTTCCCGCAAACCTTTTGAGCTTCTGGGAGCGGGCGGAAAGCGGGGCGAAACGGAGGCCCTCGTGAGGTGCGCCGGTGGTTCCAGTGGCAGAAGCCCGTGAGTTGGGATGTGGCCGTGCTGAGGAGTAAAGCTGCGGCGTCAGAGCGGCGGTGGCGCGCCGAGGTTGGGACGACGTTGCCCTGCGTCCGCCCGCGACCTCTTGGGTTTGCGTGGGGACGGGGATTCTCATTTGAACGCCTGGTCTTCGCGGAAGTAAGTGATGGTCAGTCCGAGCGGATTGATTGGAATGAGTTCGTTGGGCACTTGGGACTTGAAAACGAAGACAAAATTCGCGGTGTAAAGGTCGCGTTTCAGCTCGCTATGGTCGGCGGGCGAGTAATAGACCATGTAGAAGTCCACTCGCGCGCGGAAGGGCGGGGTTTGCATCTCTTCGAGCGCGACCTTTTTCACGTCCACATCGATCTCGGGCGCTGCGGTGTTCGTTATGAATTTCTTGATGATGTCGTCCTTGCGGTAGGCGTCGAAAATGCCATCGGCGAGCTTGCCGTCAAGGAAGTAGAGGGACTTCGAAAAATCGTCCTGAATCGTGTACCGGTTGCGGCGGTAGTAGAGGGCGCAAAACTCGGAGAGAAAGTACTTCGCTTCGGCATCCTGCGGCTTGTATTCGAGGTTGTGGTAGTTGATAGCCTCAGCGCGGCCCAGATCGTCGATACGGATGACGAGCGGGCGGAAGTTCTGGAACGTCCGGATGGTCCTGAGGTCGATGAGCGCGAGCGCTACACAAACGATGGACAGCAGGGCGAGCGCGATCTTGAGGTAGGTGTTCGTTACCATCGGATCACCGCAGGATTCGAGATACAAACGTTTCGCGTCATGGAAGCTCGCATCTTGATCCATCACATCACCCTGTTCAGGACGGCGGCGGGCGCTTCGAGTAGCCCTGCGGACGATCCTCCCGCCGTGCCACTGAAGATATGGTTCGTGAGCGAAGGGATTTTCAGGAGGACGTAGATCGAGGCGAGAAACGTTATAAAGAGGACGGGAAACCAGCCAATCAGCTGGGCGGTGGAGAGCGTGCCCGCGGGCGGGAGTCGAAGCGCGCCCAGGATGAGGTTTCCGATTACATAGACGACGGCTGCGGCGATGACTTGGTAGAAAGCATATTGAATGAAGCAGCGGAACCATCCCCAGAAGAGCCACTCCATCTTGGGAACAATAAAAAATGGAACGAAGACCGGCCCTACCAGCACGCAAACCGCAGTAGCGATGAAGCCGTAGGCGATGACCACAATCGCGATGGCTTGGGCTGCGGCGAGCAGGATCGTGACGATGACGTAAATGGCAGTTCCCAGAAAAACTCCCCAGCTCGGGGAGTCCATGCGAGACTCGAAATCCGCAACCTGGGAAACCACTGTTTGCAACTGGGCCTGATCGATCTGGCTTGACAGAAATTGCGCCTCATTGGTGACGAGGTTGTGAAAGCTGATTCCAACGCCGGGGATGGGGGTGCTGTAGTAATTGACCATCGCGAACCCAAAGCTGATGGTGAGAAGCAAACTCGCAAAATGGTCGAACTGGAAGGAAGGCCTGCCGCTCGCGGAGGCGAGAGCGGACTTGATTCCGAACCAAGCGATAAGAATTGTGGCGAACGATCGGAAAAGGTTCTGGCCCATCGCATCGAAGAAGCCGAGGTTCTGGGTGAGCAAATTATTGATCGCCTGAAAGATGTACTGCAGGAAATCGGTTTGCATTGCCGTCAGCTCCTTCGACGCCGGGTATCTTTCTCCGCACGCCTACTGCATGCGGAAGTTTTGGAGTGAATCGGTGATGGTGCCGGTCACCTGGGCCATGTTGCCGGCCATGCTCTCTTGGCGGCCGATATCGGTGTTAATGGCGTTGGCTGTGGCGTCGCGCTGTTGTTTGGCAATGATGGTTTGCTGTTCCAAAAGCGAGGCGAGGAGTTTGTTCGAGTCCTGAACGGTGCGGAGGGTCAAAACACCCGCCGCATTGATTTTGTTCAGAACCGACACTTCACTATTGAGACCGGAATCGCCCGAAAAGGAATCTTGTTCGAGGTTTCCGATTTGCGTCTGAACGTTGTCCGCAGTTCCACGGATTGAACCGATGGTGGCCATCGCGTTCATGTTCGCGCCGTCCGAGAGTTGGATGGACGCGTACTGGGACTGCACGCGCCCGAGTTCTGAAGGGTCCATCCCAGATAGTTCATACGGACTGTACTGGGAGAGTGGAGTTGTCGCCTTCAGGTATCCGGTGTTGATGTTGGGAAGCACGCCGGTGTTGATGCCGTTAATCCACGAGACTGTGTTCCCGAAGGTGTTGAGCGAGGTTACATTTCTCCACTGCGAGAAGAGCGCGCGGTAACGGGCGGGCATGTTCTTAACGAACTGGGCCATCTGCAAGGCGAGGTTGAGTTGCCCAGTAATTTTCGCGTAGCTCTTCTGGAGTTCCATCAGGTGCTGCTGGAGCTGGTAGTAGCGAAGCAAAGCGTTGTGATAGTTGGTGGGATCAAAAACGACGCCATTCCCGAACTGCGCGGTTGCGGTGCCAACTCCCAATCCCAAAACGAGAACGCAAATCAGAACCTTCCTTTTCATGAAACTGTTCTCCTTTCGCCTTCACAGATCGGAAGGCATCTTGTGGTTGTTGTAATCGGGTACTGCGAGATCGCCCGAGAGATAGACTTTGACCCGGTGTCCTTCGCGAATGGTCACCGTAGGTATGATGTTGAGGAATTTGTCGAGAATCTGCGCTGACGACTGGGCGGTGCTTTGCGCGAATCCTTGGCGCATGAGGTCGGAACTGGATTCGTTCAGAGAGCCTGCTGTTCCGCCTTCCGCAATCGCTCCGATTGCTCCAATGGCGAGCGAAACTCCGAAGATGCGGAGGTAGTGGTTGTTGACCTGGTCCCGCAACCCGGTGTCGCCGATTTGGTTGAGCCCCTTGAATTGGTCGAGGCTGACGGAGTATCCGTCGGGCATGAGCACCCGATGGAACACGACGGCCAGACGTGCCTGGCCGAAGGTGTCGACTTTTTTCGTTTCCCCGAGCAACTTCGATCCTGCCGGGATCAGGAGATGCTGGCGGTCGTTCGAGTACACGTCCGTTGAGAGCAGGCACTCGACGGGACCGGCGAAGCCCCCATCGAGGCGGTTAATGAGAACGGTTTCAAGGATGGTTCCTTCAAACAGCACGTAGTCTTTGCCCGCCGCCGTGTTGGCAGGACCACCTGACACGGCGGCAGGGCGCTTATCCTCCTTTCGTTCGGGGTTGGCTTCCGCGGAATCGTTTCGCACTGGCGCGGGCGATGGAGCGCCCGGCGCGGGTGACACCGGATTCGTTTGCATCTCCTTCAAGAGTTGCGCGACCTGAGGGGAGTCGGGTCCAACAGGGACAAGGTTTTGAGCGACTGGAGTTGCATCCGATTCGGGTGCGACCGCGGTAGGCGGAGCTTTGCGGTAAGTCAGAGCGACATTTGAAGAAAATAGTGACACGTAAGCACGCCTCTTACGTTCCGCCTCGATGGGGTCCTCCGCTCGCTGATCAGGAGGATTCCCGGAGGCACTTTGCTGTTGGGACTGCTGTGAATCTTGCGGGGCGGTGCCGAGCAATCGAGTCTGCTGGGCCAGAGCGCTCTGCGCGACGAGTTGTTGCCGCTGCAATTCCTCGATACGGTTCTGCAACTCGTTGATTTTGGTTTCGTTGACTTCGAGGGGCACTTGCACCGGCGCGGCCGACGAAGCTGCTTTGCCCGGCGTCGGCGGCTTCTTGCCTCCGGTGAGCCACATAATGGCGACCATAAGAAACGCCAGTCCGATGAGAAGCCAGGACTGAACGTTTTTCGGCAAGAGGCCTTGCGGCTTGGGATCTTTTTCCTGAACCTGCGCGGGTTGGCTCATCGGTCGTCCTCAGTTCGCGGCAACGCGTCGCGCGAACGGCATTTTCTTTTTGCCGATGGCGAGGTAGCCCGAGTCGATGATCTTGGGTGCAATGTAAACGCCGTTCTCAAATTGGAAAGAGATCAAGTTCGGCTTGCCGTCTTTGATTTCATAGAGAGCGGGTTTTTCCCGTGCACCGCACTTGATATAGGTGAACGAGTCGTCGTGGTAGATGACGGAAACGAGGAACGGCTCTCGCGCCGCCTTCGGGTCGAGGGAATAATCGAATTGGAGTTTGGTTGCGTAGCTGGAGCGGAAACGTCCCACCTGTTCGGTGGACTGGGCTTGCGCCGCGTGGATTTGATCCGCCGTCTGGGAGCGGAGCGTTTCGAGTTCTTTCTTATATGCCTCCGCCTCGCCCGCACTCACATATCCGCGCAGCCCCGTGTTCGTTGCGACGCCCGAGCCTTCCTTGGGCTCGACGAAGATCTTGAGATCGGGTTCGACATTTGGCTGGTTGCTGATTTCCGTCAGCAGAAACGAATAGACGTGGCCGCTTGCGGTAATCAGATTCAGATTGCTGCGAATACCGGCCTGGGCCGGATGAACGTAGCAGAGGTTGTGTGCGCCGTTGATGACCCAGAATTCCTTGTCGCCGGTCGTGAAATCGAGGATCTCTTCGTCCTCGGGTAGAACGATGAGTGTCGAGAACCTGAGCTTGGCATGAACGGGGACAATGTCTTCCTTGGAATACTTCACGACGCGCGCCGCCGCTTCGGTCTCGGCGTGCACGGATGAGACGGCGAAAACCACGGTGCTCAAGACGACGATCGCCACTGCATGAAGAAAACCTAACTGCCACTGACTGCCAATGCGTTGTTTCATGTTCGCTCCTTTGAAAGTCTTAGTGTTGTGAAGAACTCCGGTTGCGATCGACATAGGCTCCGAGGATCAACAAAGCCAAGAGCGGAGCTGCACAGAAGACGCCACCGAACGCAAACAACATCGGGTGCGGCGGTTCGTACCGTGCTGTCCAGCAGAGGAGACGGAAGAAAAAAATCACGCCTGTCCTCCCGCGAGGATTTCGAGACCCTTCTCGAAACCGTATTTCTCGAAAGCCTCTCTTCGTTTCTTGTTGTCGTAGGGATCGTTCGTGTACAGCCAATAGCTCTTCGGATCGACGTTTAGGTTCGCGACCTTCGCCAGCTCCGGTGTTTTAATCAGGAATTGCTGCTTAGGGATAAGGCCCGAGATGAGCTCGACTTCGTTTTCGTTCAAATGAAACTGGCACCGATAGAGATCGCGGTCCATGTCGGGATTGGCGAGGAAGATTTTGGTGGCGCAGCTTTCGATGATTACGTCGAGGATGTCCGAGCGCTTGAGTTCATCCAGGGATTGCGTGGAGAGGACCATGGCGGCGTTGTGCTTGCGCCAGGTCTTGAGAGCCTCGACCACGTATCGTTGAATCGCCGGATTCTTCAAGAACACCCACGCTTCATCGATAAAGAAGGCTTTGAAAACGGAGCTAATCTGCCGGTCCGCAATAACGGCATTCGCGCGATGCAGGATATAGAAGAGCAGCGGCTCCAAGAGTTCCGGGTACTGGCTCATGCGCTGGAAATCGAAGCACTGAAAGCGGGAGAACGAAATCGAGTCTTCGGCGTTGTCGAAGAGAAAACCGAACTGTCCGCCCTGGGTCCACTTCGAAAGCCGGCTCGCAATGTCGTGCCCGAGCGTATTCGCCAGCACGCCCAGTGTGCGCAGCGCCGGGTCCACCGCGTATAGGTTTTCGACTTGGTGGAAGAGGTCGCGCTCGGTGGCAGGATCGAGCTCGCCCGAACTCTGGCCTTGGATCAGCACTTTCAGAAAGAGGGCAAGGAAATCGAGATTCTCTTTCGTCGGCGGGAGCGAAAACGGGTTGATCTTGAAATCCTCGGACTCAAGGCCGACGCGAATATACGAGCCGCCGAAGAGCTGCGTGAGGCTCTCAAAGCTTCCGCCCAAATCGAAGATGAAGGTATGCGGGTCGTATTTCTGGAGATTGGTAATGAGGAAGTTCAAAAGGAAACTTTTGCCGGCGCCCGTTCTTCCGAGAATCATGGTGTGCGCCACGTCGCGGTAGTGGAGATTCAAGAAATACGGCGTGTGGTGGTTGGTCTCAAGGACCGCGAGATATTCCTGCCGGAGATGCTGATTGCGAGGCTCGCCACAGTGAAGGGTGAAGAGAAATGAGAAATCTGCATAATTGGTGTTGAGCAGATAGAGCGAACGCAAGTTGAAGACGTGGTTGCCCGGAACCGCGGCGAGAAAGGCGTTCAGTAGGTTGTATTTTTCCTCGTAGAGCTGGGCGTCGTGGACGCTGAACACTTTGTAGAAATCGGCGCACGCCCGGTCCACCTTGGCCATGTCCAGGTCGTAAATCACGACGGTCAGGGAAAACTGGCCGAAGTAGTTCGCGTGCAGCTCGATCTCCTTGATTCCTTCGCCCAGTTCCCGGACCTGGGATTCCTTGGAATCGTCGAGCAGCACGTCTTGCGTGGGAGCGTCGTTGAGGCTGACCTGACTCGCAAACGAGCGCTTGGTGTTATGAAAATGGCGGCGCTTGGTCTGGATCACGCGGCGCATTTTCCCGGAATCCTCCTTCTTCCATTCCGTCACGACGTAATAGTTCGCCTCGACTTCGAGTAACCGTTTGAAGATGAGCGGAAAGCTCTGGGCGGAGGGTTCCTTGAGCGTCAGAACCTTGACGTAGTAATCGTCCACGCGCAGATACCCGCGATGGCACTCGATGGGAGATTCCGGCAGGTAATAATCGAGGAAGGTGTCGTGCTTCAGTTTGGCGAGTTCGAGTTTGTCGGGATGAAAATTAAGCGTTCGCTTGAGAACGCGGAAAGCTTCCTGCTTGTCGAGCATTCTCACCGTGAGGAAGTCGCTGACTTGGAGGATGAAGCTTCGGGTTTTTTGAAGCAGCGCCGCCTGCGCTGTGCCGGCCTGCCGCTCAAGAACGATGGCCTGCTTCTGAGAAGAGAATTGCGCCCGCAGACTGGCTACGGCTGTTTTCGGACTCTTGGAAAACTCGGCGAGTGCACCCCCGAGCCTTCTTAAGTTCTGAAATCCCTGATAGAGCACTACGTAATAGACCGACAGGGAAAACAGAGTGTCGGCCTTGCTGCCGAGGTACGCGATACGGTTCTTGATCGCAGTGTCTACAATCGAATTGTCGTAGAGCTTGTACGGGATCGCTTCGTTGTTGCGCTTGAACAGGTATTGGTAGAGGCGATAGTTTTCGTCGAACAGCTTCAGCGCCGACTCAAGACGCTTGGTGAAACCGTCAATCGATGTGTTGTCGAGACATTCGTAGTCCACCCCGCGCACTTCGAGGATGACGCCCATGTCTCCGCTTTTGGTGAGAAACATTTGGGGACCGATGAAGCCGTAGAGATTGATCTGCTCGCACAGAGAGCCGGTGTCGTTGTAGTTTTTGAAGATTCGGTTAAGCCTGAGCATGGCCATCTCTTCGGGTCGTTATCGGAGTGAATTTCATCGGGTCGTATTGAGCGCGGACTCTTGCGGCTGTTAAGAGAAACCGCAGGGTTTGCGGATCCGTTTGAGTGGCCCAACGGGCCATGAAATAGAGCAGCAAAAACATCAGCAGCCCTCCAAACAAGCTGTTGAGCAGGTTGAAAGTGGCCGCGCCCAGACACATGGCGAAGAAAAAAAGCTTTCGCTCAGCCCCGAGGATCGTGAGTGGCCGGGACAGCGACCGGTGCACCCTGTTGATTCGTCTTGAGTCCGCCATGTGTTTCTCCCGTCGTGACGTGCGCGAATCAGTTGCCGGGAAACAGCCAAGCGAGAAAATTCACGGCGGCGATGGCCATGCCGACGCCGAACAGAACGCCCGCTAGTACGCGTTTCGAGCCACCTTCACCAAAGGCGAAAGTAAGACCAGCCACCACAATTGCAACGAGCGAGAGCCCGCGCGCGATCGTGCTGGTGAACGCCGTCATGAGAACGTTGACGGCATTTTCCCACGGGGAATTGCCGCCGCCTTGCGCGAACGCGGGGGCGGCAAGAAGTAAACTGAGCGCGATGCCCGCGAGATTTCGGGCAGCTTGCTTGAACGGAACATAGCTTCGCAAAAATTCACTCATTCGAATGTCCTCCTCCGACTCACAGGTCTTTTCGCAAAGAATCACGGAGAGTCCTCGCCGCGTCCGTGAGACCGGAACATCCCGGGTCCGAGCGCCAACAAGAACCACTGGCCTGCGAGAAGTGCCTTGGTCGTTCGTGAGGCACACGTAGAGCACATGCTCCGTGCAGAGGGTTTCTAGCTTGGCGCCCGCTTCGGGACTTGAGCGCGGCACGCTATGCCAGGCGGTTAACCGAGGTGGTGCGGCTCCGGCCGGCTCACGGGGAAGATGCGACGAGAACTCCCCTCATTGTTATGGAGGCAGGCAAGGGGAAAAGGCTCACAAGGGAGCGACGAATTTCGCCCGCGGTCGAGGCGACGAGTTTCGCCAAAGAATGGTAAGGCCATCACTCGGCGGTCAAAGCGACGAGGATCGCCAGGCTTTGGGGCATCTGGCTAGCGTTGTCAAAGCGATAGGCCGCTGCGTTCTCGTACATGTACGTGCGCGCAACGGCACAGATAACGAGCTGCCAAGAACATTGGGTAGCTGCCTCTCAACCGATTGGGGATTGGGAATGAACTCAGAACCGGCAATGTTTAGCGGTCAGCGGCGAGTGCCAAGCGAATGCATTCCGCTCAGCATGCGGAGCGCTCGGCGGATGCGGACCGACTTCTGGCTGCGTATCTGGATATCGTTTGCCTCGATCCTACTTCTCATGGCCGCGCTCGTAATTCTGGCTCACCGTATCGGAGCACACCGTAGTCCGTAGAAAAAACGAATCTACGGCGCTTCCTGCTGGCTGACCGCTCCGCATCTTTGGCAAATGAAAGAGCGGTCCCATCGGGCGTACTCTCGTGGGAATGCAAGGTGATTGTGCCGCCAAGCGGCAAAGGCAAGAACCAGGAAGACCACAGGCGCAAGGAAGACGTACATTTTCAGGGGAAGAGTGGAAACGGGCGGACGAGTGGACGCGACGAAAACGACGTAGGCGAAAAGAGCAGCGAGCGTGACCATCAGGGACCCGAGAATGAGCCTCATGTAAGACCACTTCCTTGGTGGACTGAGAACCTTCGAAAGCTCTGTCCAATGAACGCCTTGCGTGTCTGCTCTGCCGACAATCAAATTTGGCCCGCCGTGCCCGAAGAGAAACGCGCGGAGGCGAGTTCGGGTGTCTACGTGACGGACGCTCTCCTGGTAGGCCAGGGAAACCCTCTTCAGATCCGCGCTGTTGCAATCCGGGCACCGGAAGTCCATCGGCTTGCCTCGGGGAGGCCGAGGCGAACGAACATGGGCCTCCCTTTGTATTGCGTTTCCCGGCACTCGGTTGTACCGATTCTCAACATTCGTATTCATGAGCTGCCACCCTCCCTTGTTCCGATCATCCCTCCATTCAGGTCGTGCCCGATGTCTTGGGCCCCGACACCAGACCGTCTCTGTACACGACCGGCCAATTTCCGAGCGATGAACAACAATAAGTGTTGGTCATCTTCCCGCATCCGGCTCACTTGCTCCCGAAGCTCTCTGAGCAACCGGACCGCATTCTTTCGACTCCGCCTCTTATTTCCGTTCGTTGCAATCTTGCTGTCCGCTTTTGCCGCCTGAGCGGGTTCGTCGCCGTGATAGAGCAGCCGATAAACTGGAATTTCGAGTGCATCGGAAATCTTCTCCAACGTCTCGATCGTTGGCACAGCCCGGCCATTCTCCAGCCACGAAATTCGGCATCGCGCGAGGCCGGAGCGGCGCTCCAAGTCAGCCTGCGAGAGATTCTTGGCTTTGCGCTCCGCGCATATCCGTTTTCCAACATTAGCGCGCACTTCCAGCTCCACATCCCGACATTTCTTATAACACTAGACAATACTACCATTACAATCGGCGGGGCTATGATGGATTTGGTTGGCGCTTATTTTCTGCCAGTTACGCGACGGGCCCGGTCAAGAGCGGCCAACGCCACAAAGCTGCTCAGGCTTCGAGACTCCCGCTTTGCAGCTTCTTCCACCAATTGGCGCTCCTCTAGAGTGTAGTACGAAAATACTTTGGCCCGCATCGGTCGCTTGGCAGTGCGCCGGGAAGGAACGTTGTGAACGCTCTTGGGCACCGCAAGAGAATGGTAGCATTAGTTTAGCGCTCGAGGTTGTTCTACCGCTGGACTTCGGTCCTCTCGCTTCGGTGCCGAGAACTCAGCGCCAAACCCAAATCACTTCAGTGGTATTGACGGGGTCGGTGCGTACGCCAAGACATTGCGAAGTCTCTCGTCCGTGAGGAAATTCCGAATCAAAGGCAAAACCATTTCGTCAGGATAGTCAAGATCATCGTTCTGAGCCGCCATCGCTTCCATATCGGTCGAGGCCTTACGGAGGACTGCTGCTATCTGGCTAATTTTCATCTGTTGTTTCCCCTCGCACCGAATGGCGACTTCCAGAGCGCTAATGAACGAAGAAACGCAATACGGGCTTCGTTAGTGGCTCCCGTAGGAGGGTGCCACACATGAAGCCAACTCAGTTCGAATGGCTCAAGCTCGCCGTTGAGATTTTAGCTCTCCTCGTAGCGCTATTGAGCCTACTTCATAAGTAGAAATGGAGGTCGTCGGCGAGTACCCGGCGACCTCTCTGCTGTCGCATCCGGGTCACGAGCTCCTCCATCAGCTCGCCCCTACGAGACGATGCTGGTCGGTGCCATATGATCCAAGCTGCGAATTACGAGACGCAGCCGCCTTAGACGAGCTGCTTCGAGGGCCTTCCTTTGTACGAGTTCGCATCCGTCATCGGCCATTGCGATGGCTCGCTCGTAGGAAACGTTTGGCAAGTGTTCTGCGGCCGGATCGATGCTTGGGTCAGTCGTAAAATAGCCGCTCACGTCTTTGATGAGTTCACACTGACTTGCGTCCAATTCATCCGCCAGCAGCACGGCGCTCAAATCCGACCCGCCGCGGCCAAGCGATGCGATTGCACCGCCGTCATGCATTCCAAAGAATCCAGGGACGACGACAACCGAGTGTTCGCGGAGCTCCCGTTCGATCTGCTGCGGGATGACCTCGATGCCGGGTCTCTCTATGCTCGCTCCATCCAAGCGCAGTCCCGTTTCGTGAATATTCAGCCCTACCGCAGCAATACCCATATCCTTAAGATGAAGCGTGAGCAGTGCCACGGAACGCATTTCGCCCGTCGCCCAAAGGAGGTCGAGGGTCCTCGAATCTGGCTCGCCAGTGATCCGCCGTGCGAGGCTTTCAAGTTCGTCGGTGAGGCCGTTCCGGGCCGATACCACCACGAGCAAGCGCTCTTGAACGCATTCCCGCAAGCGACGCACAAAAAACGCGGCCACCTCACGATACGAATCCTCGCCGACAAAGATTGATCCACCGAGCTTGACGACCACAGTTTTTGACACCGCAGAATTGCTCAGCTGTTCACCCTCCATGCTTCGAATCCTCCCGTACAAACACTGCCTCCGCGTCGATCCGCACGCGGGCCGGCTGGCGCGGGCGCAGCACGACGAACGCGGTGTTGCCGCAACACCTATTCAGTTGGGAGCGTGAATCTTCCTATAGTGTTTCGGTCGGCTTCGGACCTTAAATGACGATATACCTCGCTGTCTGGTCGCTGCTTGCTGTGGAGGTCGAATTATCAATACTTCGATCTTCGGCTTTGCTTTTTTGCATCAAAGTGCACTCCATGGGGCACACGCGCGGCAGACACTGCGTGTGCCGGAGCAACGCACTAGGGTCAATTACAACCTTTTAAGCCGCCACCCGCTCCGATTGCGAATGATCCACCGCGCCGCTTTGCGTCACACGACCTTTGGAGGTGCCAACCCCGCATCAGCCTTCATCAAATCGCGGCGTGGCCTTAGACGTATGCGGCAGGAACGGCTATGAGTTTGTTCTTTTGAAAAGGGCCCTCGGGATAGCGGTTCTTAAAACGAAAATTGCTGAACGATATGGAGATACTTAAATCCAGAGCTCGTACATGGTGCCACCAGCCTACAGGGATGAATAGTACTTCTCCGGGCGCTAAAGTGAACTCGATCGGTTTAGTTTTTTGAAAGAGAGGAAATCTATCCCGATCCACGTTCTCCGGGTCTACTTGACTAAAGTAATTTCGGTAATGATACATGTAAGGCATTTGGAGGGGAGAATACAGGAGAAAACGTTTTCGTCCCCGGACCTGGGCAAAAAAGACATTGGACATGTCGTGGTGCAGCGGAGTGATCGTGCCTGCAGGTCCAAACCACAAATAAGCCCTGCCGTTCTCACCGTCGGCAACATCCGCCGTAAGGCACTCGGGGAAAGGCTGGATGTCCCCTAAAAGAGTCTCCATGATCACCTGGTTCGATTCAGTGTTGTTGGCGGTCATGTAGTAATCGTTGCTTTCACGGAGCGATGTGATGAGATCAATATACTCACCAAATGACAGTTTTTTCTTCAAAGCGATGCAGTTTTGCTCGTAAACGGGGTCAGACTCCCGCCCGGCCTGGACTTCTACAATATGGTGCCCTAAGGTGTCTTTCAGATATTTCGGGGTCCACTTTTCCAAGGCCGTCCAGTTTTTCAACAGCTCGGTGAGAATAACCGGGCGGTTGGCACTGTAGTAGTGCTCAAGAAACTCGTCAGACGAGAGATTAGCCCGTCTCTGAACCGAATGCGCATAGGAGGACAACTGTTGTGATTTGTGAAGAATGCGAAGGAGCCAGTCCCGTTTCAGAAGTTTCTGGCTATACTCCCGTGCGGCCTCAATATAAGGGTCTTCGACTGCCTCTCGAATGGATTGTCTTGCGGATGACTCGGTGAGTCCGTTATCCATCAGTATTTTGAGAATGGTCGCTTCATCGGTATAAAGCATCAGAATTTCTGCCAGCCACTTCTTCCAAGCAGAGCTGAGGGGCACGACGGGCGTTTGTGGCGGCACCACGGGTGTTTGCGGCGACACAACAGGAGTTTGCGGTGGAACGCTCAAAGGGCGCGATTGTGGGCGCATGACGGGTGTCTGTGGCGGGACATTCGTCTGGCCTTCGTGTTCTGCACGACTCATCGAGAACCCCCGTCGGACGTTTTAGAAAGAGCGGTAATTGTAGCCATTCGAGAAACGCGCGGAAAGCTGTCGCAGTAAGATACAAGTTGTTCGAGAGTGGCGTTCTATGATGCGACACATGCGCGTAGCGATTGAATGAGAATTATGCACGCCGAGCCTTCAATCTACACGAAATAGAAGTCGGCTCAGCGTGCTCGGTAGTTCCGGGCTAACTAGTCGTCTTCGCCTTCGGGTGGCTTGCCGGGATGCGGCGGGAGCGGTGGCATTGGCCCCGTCCCCTGCGGATATGCCGTTCGAGTAGTGATAAACGAAACCGCCTTATGCATGAAGTCTCCTTTCTGTCTGTTAACCCCGGTTGGCCCGAGGTGAGACGCATTGTCAGTGTAAGAGAAGCAGGCCCGCAACAGTTGTCGATTGGCCGGAACGCTTATCTATTGGCTCATTCGCCGACTGTGCGAATCGTAGGCTTAATCCTCCGATTAGGCACTTCGCCTTGATTTTGGGACTTTGTGAGTGCTACTCGTGGTGATCGTCCTCACCAACTGATCGGTTTTGGACTCGAAAAAGACTCGGCGTTAATCCGTACTCTTTCTTGAACGCGCGCACAAAATGACTGAGATCCTTTGCACCGCAAAGAAATGCGACCTCCTTTATACTGAGGAAACTCCTGCGTAGTAGTTCCTGAGCATGCTGCATGCGAAGATGTCTGAGATACTGCATGGGGGACCGTCCAGTTTCGTTCTTGAAGAGTTGGCGCAACCGACTGGGTGAAAGGTTCACAGTTTTGGACAGCATGCCAATCGAAATCTGTTGAGCCAACGAGTCCCGCATGATGCCTATAACCGCAGCTACGCGAGCATCCATCGCCCTACGGCGTGCCACGTGCGACGCTGCAATTGGCGCTTCCCATGGAAAGTGTGCCACGCGAGGGCCCCTAGCCTTGTCAACGAGAGTGCCAACACATTCCAGCTCTTCATTTCGCATCCTGCTGGAGTGTACGTAAGCTGCGCCAGCGGATGTACTGCTGCGGGTCTTCCGGATTGGGCCGCTCATATCCCTGCAGCCAGAAACGATACCAATCAACATTGCGCTGCAACGTGGCAAGTCGGGCTTGCGGATGATCCGGAGTGTGGCCTTCATTCGGGTAGTAGTAGAGTTCGACCGGTTTATTCAGGCGGTTCAGTCCGGAAAACACTTCAAAGCTTTGAGCTAAACCTAATGGTGGGGCACTGACATTGTCATAAGGGATGCCATCTCCCATTTGTTCCATAAGTAGAGGCGTATGAATCTTATCGAGATTGAAAGAAACGGAGTAGTCCAGCCAATTCTTCAATGTAGCTCCGTACGGTGGCCCGCCGTAGGTGAGGTCATAGGTCTTGAAGGTGCTCGCATCCTTGGACAGCCAGTATTCCCCCAGGCTGTATTGGACATTGTCGGCCACGGTCGCCGCGCGATAGTGAACCTTAGAATGCGCTAGAATGAATTCGGTGTACCACCCGGTGCGGCTGAACCCAATCATACCTATCCTTTCGGCATCGATCAGACCCCGCTCATCGAGTGCTTTGACGGCGCTGTCCCACAAATCCATGGCGAAAGCAGCCTCGGCTATGCCTTGATGGCCAGGATACCCCTTGGGGAAATAGTCTTCCTCCCGTTGCGTCGAACCTTTCGTGGGGATCTGTCCCAAGTACAGGATGCCGGCGTTGGCCACGGGCTGCGGGGCAAATGAAGGGAAATTGCCGAAGCTGCAAACGAACTCCGTCCCAAATGGTTTTGTGTGAATCACCAAGGGGTATTTGGCTCCTTTGGTATAGCCGGGCGGAAAAAGGAGCAGTCCGCTCGCATCGAAACCATTGGAAGTCTTCCAGTGAACCTCCTCGGGATGCGCAAGAGTAAGCTGGTCAAATTGAGGATTGAGCTTGGCAAATACCTGCGCTTGTTTTTGTCCAGGCTGGTACACAAACAGCTGGGGAGGTGTGGTCGTGTCATTGAAATCGCCAACCACATACTCACCATCCGTTGCCACTTCCGTGCCGACTTGAAGAGGAATCTGAATCGACGACGCCTCTTGCCATCGCCCATCCTTGCGGGAAAAGCGGGTAATGGTGTTCAAGGCGCTTACGCGCGCGAATACGTCTCCGTTCTCGTCCCAATAGAGCGGGCCCTCCCATGGGTAAGCCGAGTGCGAAGCGACTTGCTCGATTTTTCCGCTCTTCGGCTCAACCCAAAATAATCGCCCTCCGCCGCTATGTCCGACGAGACCACTCTTAACGTTCTCTTGTTCCAACTCGCTGCCTACAGGCGGTTGAGCCACCACAACATATGATTTGCCGTCGGAAGACCACACTGGAGAGCTATGCGCAAAAGGTGTCTTAAGGGGCGTAGTAGTTTCACCAGTGGTGAGATCATTTAAAACTTGAAGCTGGAGCGCTTGAATGACACCGGCACTATGCACATACTGCATATAGCCACTCTTCTGCCATTGCTCGGGCATGTCCTCCGAGAGATCCCAGTAAGTAATCAGCAATTTTGTCCCATCGGGAGATAATGTCGGCTGCAGGGCTGAATTTCCCACATGGGTCAAGGACGCGAGAGGCTTCTGGCTCAGCGGAGAGTGAATCGTGATCGGCTCCGGTGACGTCCAGGTACTTCCCGTTCGGCGAGTCACAAATAGCCTTCTGCTTGGCCAGGAAACCTCTCCAGTTCTTTCAAAAGGGATGCGGTATCCGCTAGTGATTTCCTGTGGAGTTGGACCGCTTTTTGGACCTCCCATTGGCACATCGGTGCCATACACCACCGTGTTGCCGTCGCGATCAATACTGTATTCCACAATGTCGGAGTCCGCTTTGACGAGCACTTCGCGGTCGCCGGTTATAGCATCCAGCCGCTCAAGAGCTTGGCGACCCTCTTCTTTGAAGAGCATCGTGAGGTGCTTGCTGTCGGCCATCCATCGCACGGCCGAAACGTCCCCCGCCAGAAGAGGCTTTCCAGAATTTCCGGGATCGGCCGGCAGATTTCTTACATAGAGCTCGATGTCGTTTTGGTTGGTCTTGAGATTCGGAGACGCTACAGGGTAGACGATTCGGCTGCCGTCCGGGCTAATCTTGATGGTGCTGCGCCACGTCGAGTCGTCGTGCGGCAGATCGCGCACTGTAACACAATCGCGCGGCGTGATCGCCCGCTTCTGTTGAGCTGTCGACGAGGATCCTAGAAGAACAGCGATCGCCACTAGTGAGAGGAAAACCCGCGATGGCCTTGTCATCCGCTTAGAAGAGAACCTTGAGCGCAAATTGCATGGACCGCGGCCCGCCCTGCTGGTACTGAGACTGAACTGTGGTGAGGCTTTGGTTCAGCATAAAAAGCGCCTGGCCGAATGTCGTGTCGGAAAGATTCGGATCCACATAGCCGAAATTTGGATGGTTCACGACGTTGAACGCTTCCGCACGAAACTGCAGGCGCAGTCTTTCATTGATTGGGAATTCGCGCCGTACCGCCAGATTGATCTGCCACTCGCCGAAGCCGCGAACGAAATTCCGTGGCGCCGCGCTCCCAGGGCACGGGCCCAAAGTTGGATCGCAGAAGGCTCCCGGATTGATCGAGCGGCCACCTGGAAACTCGGACCCATAAATATAAAGCGGCGTATTCGGCACGAGATCCAGCCCAGCGCAATGCTCATTGCCCGTTGCAGGGTCGATAATCTGACTCCCACATAACGGAACGGGGAAGGCGGTTCTAGCAATTAATCTCCCATCGAGGCCCCAATTGTTCACCAGAGCTTGTAACAGCTTGCTGCGAGTCACACCTGGTAAATCCCAACTCACCCCACCTTGGAGATTTTGTCGGACGTCTATGTCGCAGTTTCCGCGAAGGAAAGACGACGTCCCGAGCCCTGGCGCGTACGCTAACGATGTATAGTAGGAGCCATCATCAAGGCAATGCGACCACGTGTATGAGGCTAGTGCATGAATCCCGTGCGAGACATTACGCTGGAATTGCGCCTGTAACGCGTGGTAGTCGGATGTCAGGCCCGTCGTAAAATAGTTTATCGAACCAAAGTTTGGATTGAGCGCATTAATCCCCTGAAGGCTGAGCTGCCCGCTCATCCGTCTGGCTGCATGGCCCACATAGGTCAGAGTGATCGCTTGCTTGCTGCCCAGGGACTGCTGAACTGCCGCGTTCCATTCCAATGTGTAAGGCAGTTGCAAATGAGCGGGGAACGCATAGACGGAGTTGCACGGCGAAGCATTGGAGCAGCTGACTGAAGGGCTGATATTCAACTGAGTCGGAGTCAGAGGTAAGGGAGCATTCGGGTAGAAAGCGTCTGCGAGGAATCCAACTCCACTAAAACCAAACCCAGCCACTTGATTGTTAGTGTCAAAGTAGACGCCGCCGCCGCCGCGAACCACGGTTTCCCAGGCCGGGTCATTTCGAACAGTCCACGCGACCCCCAGACGTGGAGCAAAGTTGTACCAGGTCGTGTGCCACAAGGGAGTGCCACGGGGAGCAAGAGCCAGGGAACTGGGTTCGCTGATGCTGCCTAGGAGCGTAAACGCATCTTGGCCGTTGGCTCCGTGGGGTGCTGGATCAACTTCCCAGCGTAGGCCTAGCGAAAGATTTAGCCTCGGGGCGACGCGCCACTCATCCTGCACAAAGGCGGCGCTTTCATTAAATACGGGGGTGGCACTTAGGAAGGTCCCTACCGACGATATCAGAGCTTGGTTGCTCAGGACCTCTTGCGGACTCAAGTAAATAGGGACAATTCCGGGGGATGATGGTTTAGCGGGCGAGACGATTCGGCGATAATCTGCTCCAATTTTGAACTGATGGTGCCCGGTCACAATGCTGAAGGTATCAACCAGGTTCCATTGCCGCAGGCGATTGCTTCCGGGAACTTCGCGCAAGAAAGAGATGCCTACTCCGGGGAACTCAATTATCATTTCCGGTCCCGCACCTGCAGAAGCACCCATCGCTGCTGCCAAATTGATCGGAGTTGCACCTCCAAAGTTATCCAGAGCTGATGTAGTCTTCGCCTCACTTCTGGAATAGTTGAGACGAAAGTCATTATGGGCACGGTTTGAGAGTTGGCTGACAGCACCGAGCGTGTACGTTTGAAGGTTGACGCTAGTCTGGCTAAGTGCGGATTCACCTCCATCGCCTCCACGGCTTGACGCCGAGCTTGGTGTATACCCGAATCGGAAGAACACAGATAGTTGCGGCGCGAAACTGTGGTCGAGGCGAACGCTCGCGGAATCGATGCTGCTTGGCAGTGAAAATGACTTGATAAACTCCGCAAGGCTTGGCGCTGAAGCGCTACCGAAGTCTTGGCCGTTCTGTACGGGAAACGCATTCAAGATCGGCTGAAGTGCCGCCGGTGCCTGTTGTCGCATGAAGGTGTCGGGAACTAGATTGTTGCTTGATGCTGCCTGTGGCTGGGTCAGGCGCAATCCTTCGTATGAGACAAAGAAGAATGTCCTATCCTTCCAGATGGGACCACCGAGTGTGCCCCCGAAATCGTTTTGGCGGAGTGCGCTTTTCGGTTGTTTGAGGGAATCGTTGAACCAGTCGTTGGCGTCAAAGAAATCATTCCGGAAATAATCGTACACCGTCCCGTGAAAATCATTGGTGCCGGAGCGCGTAACGAGAGAAAACTGACCGCCTGGAGAACGACCCAATTCCGCCGAATATGTCGAGCTTTGCACTCGAAACTCCTCGAGTGCATCCACCGAGATCAAGCTTTGCGTCGTGCCCAAAACAGTTCCCGCTGGGACGGATCCGCTCACGGCGGAATTTCCCGTAGAACCAAGTCCACTACCTGGTCCGACGTTCGCCGACACTCCGTCGACCATATAGATGTTTGATTCGGTACGTTGTCCGTTGACAGCGAAGTCGCCACCTGTGCCCAGGCCAGAAGAGCTGTTGGGGCCATTTGTCACGACGCCTGGTGTCATCGAAATCAAGTCCTGAAAACTGCGCCCATTTAGCGGAATGTTCTCGACGAAGTTGCGATCAATTACCGTGCCGACTGACGCGTCGATCGTGTTGATCATCGAGGTTTCCGCCGTCACCGTTACGGTTTCCGAAACCGAACCGATCTCGAGAGAAAAGTTCTGTTCCAGCTTGTCCTGAACATGGAGTTCGAATTCCTTGATGGCAATCTCCTTGAAGCCCGGCTTGTGGATCAGCAAGTGATAATGTCCCGGCAACAATCCCGTGAAGAAGTAAATGCCCGCCCCATTGGTCTTGGTCGTCACGACAGTACCGGTTTCGATGCGCGTCGCAGTTACCTCAACGTCGGGAACGACTCGGCCATTTGGGTCCGTGACCGCTCCGCTTAGCGTGGCTGTTTCCATCTGAGCGAAGACCGGAACGCTCGCCATAGCACACAGCACCAGGATCAAGACAAGCGATCTCACGTGCGGGGCATTGGGCATCATTCACCTCTGCCTATATTGCGGACGGAGGCAGCACGTTTGTACCGTATTGCGTGTGTGAAAAGACTGTTAACAGGCATTCTCGGAAGAACTTCTGGCGACTGTTCGCCAGGGACGGTTCGGCGCAGAGCATTGTAGTCCCGAGTTTGCTTGCGGCCTGGCCCCCCAGCACCCCATGAGACTCAGGGGTGGTTGGGCGGCGTGCCGAAGTAGGCTTCCAGTATCGGCTTCCCGGTTGGTGTTGTGAATGACTTGTCTGCGGGTTCAAGAGTGACGAACACCGTGTCAATCTCTTCGAGAAGCTTGGGATCGTCGAACTTCATCGCCCACCGATGCTGTGTCTGGTCGTCGTTGTAGAAGATTCCCAAACTGTGAGGCACTTTGCTGTTCAGGTTGTTGCTGTTGCTTCCCCACGCGGCGTAGACGAACTTTCCATCGGCGGTATTCTTCGAAGGTAGATCGAACGCGTAGAAGATAAGTGACTTTCCTTGCGTGTAGAATGCCCGGCCAAATGCTTTTCTCGCTCGACCCTTTCCGTCTCTATCAATGACATCGACGATGTGCAGATCGCGCGCACCCATGATGTCGCGGACCTCACGACCCTGGGAAAGCATCTCGCGCTCGCGCTCAACGCTTGCCGACACCTCCGTCAGACGTGCGTCCTTGTCAGCGAGTGCGAATTGCAGTGAGTCGATTTTGCCCT
>Ga0210383_10001380_pt1 | contig 22185 bp, 19 predicted proteins | sample IncBWC14OmetaG_FD_160072 | JGI IMG/M metagenome (GOLD analysis project Ga0210383, IMG submission 160072) | Forest soil microbial communities from Barre Woods Harvard Forest LTER site, Petersham, Massachusetts, United States - Inc-BW-C-14-O ... | reverse complement strand
TGCCTGGCAGCAGCGCAGCGCTCAACCGATTGGAATGGGTGCGACCCTAAGGGGAAGGTGGAAGCTCTTTATTTACGTCATCGTTTTGATGACCGCCTTCAACTCGTTCAGCCACGGAACCCAGGATATCTACCCCACCTTTCTGCAGGTCCAGCAGAAGTACCCGCCTGAGGTTGTGAGCACGATCGCGATTATCTACAATTTGGGCGCGATTCTGGGGGGACTCACCTTCGGCGCCTTCTCCGAACACATCGGGCGCCGCCGCGCGATTGTGATTGCTGCGCTTCTTACTCTTCCGATCATCCCACTTTGGTCCTTGGCAAATAATGTCGTTCTGCTCTCCCTGGGCGCCTTTCTGATCCAATTCTTTGTCCAGGGGGCGTGGGGCGTTATTCCAGTTCACCTGAATGAGCTTTCGCCCGATTCGGTGCGAGGAACGTTTCCCGGTTTTACCTATCAATTAGGAAATTTTTTTGCCTCAAAGAATGGAACCATCCAGACGACACTTGCCGTATCCTTCGGCAACAATTACGGTTTGGCGCTGGCCATCACTGCGGCCATCGTGGCGATCGCCGTATCGGTCGTGACAGCCCTGGGTCCAGAGGCACGGGGCGTGAAATTCGGCGAGGGGCATCCATCTCCATAAAGCGCAGTGGACGAAATCGGTTTTCGTCAAGAGGGACGCGCTCTAATTCGACGCGGGTGAAATCCCTTGATAGGTCATCACAGTTTTTGTATACGGAAACGAGTCCTTTCCCCCCATGAAAAGAGCCATTGACTGCTTGACAGCGAATTTTTCTTCGACGGTTGCGATGAGTGCTCCGCCAAAAGTGACGTATTCGGACTTCCTGAGCGGCAGCCAGAAACGAATCGTCGAGGAATTCAACCAGTCTCCGGGCTGAGGGCTTCAAGAATTGCTGACCGACCATTCGTCTCAGATCAGCAAGAAAGACGGATCCCCGGATCAACTCTTGGGATCTCCGCTCGAACTGCCAAACCGTTTACCAAATGAAGTTTTCCTATGAATAAAGCCCAGATCATCGTCGATTCGGATTTTTGCATTTCGCAATTGGACCGCCGTCTGTTCGGGTCATTCGTTGAGCACCTGGGTCGTTGCGTTTACACCGGGATATTTGAGCCAGGCCACCCAAGAGCGGACCAGCACGGATTTCGGCATGACGTCCTCGAACTGGTTCGAGAACTTGGTCCGACGATCATACGTTACCCCGGAGGCAATTTCATGTCTGGCTATAACTGGGAGGATGGCGTAGGTCCGCTCGACGAACGGCCTAAACGGCTCGATCTCGCTTGGTTCAGTACGGAGACAAACGCTTTTGGAACGAACGAGTTCATTGAGTGGTGCAAGCTAGCCCAGACGGAACCAATGCTCGGCGTGAACCTCGGAACACGCGGTCCCGATGAGGCGCGAGAATATCTCGAGTATTGCAACCATCCGGGAGGCACACGCCTGAGCGACCTCAGAGTCGCCCACGGATACAAAGAACCGCACGCCGTGAAGTTTTGGTGCCTCGGCAACGAAATGGACGGACCATGGCAGATCTGTCAGAAAACCGCGACAGAGTATGGCCGCATTGCGAAAGAAGCGGCGAAAGTCATGAAGTGGGTAGATCCCGGAATCCAGCTTGCCGCCTGCGGATCTTCCGGTCGGTTCATGCCGACGTTCGGGGCGTGGGAATACGAGGTCATGGAGCACACTTTTGATATCGCAGACTTTCTCTCCCTGCACATGTACTACGAGAACCCACACCATGATGTGCAGGAGTTTTTGGCCAACATCGAAATCATGAACAGCTTTATTAAAGAAGCTGTCGCCGTCTGCGATGCAGTCGCCGCAAAACGAAGATCCGCTAAAAAGATCATGCTCTCCTTCGACGAATGGAATGTCTGGTACAAAGCGCGTACCGAGGAGGATCGTGAAAAGCCGGGATGGCCGGTTGCGCCCCGCTTGATTGAAGAGGTGTACGACCTGCAAGATGCGCTGATGGTTGGAGGCGCGCTCATCACGCTGCTCAACAACTCGGACCGGGTGAAAGCGGCGTGCCTGGCCCAATTGGTCAATGTCATCGCCCCTATTTTTGCGGAACCGGGCGGAGCGGCGTGGCGCCAGACGATCTTTCATCCCTTCAAACTGGTCACCCAACACGCTCACGGGAGCGTCCTGCAGACAAAGATTCAGTCGACTCAATGCGAAACAAAAACCGCGGGAACGATTGATCACCTGGTCGCCTCTGCGGTTCATGATGCCGGTCAGCGCAAGATCGTTTTTTTCGTGCTGAATCGCGACACCTCCGGCGCCATGGACCTGACCATCGATTTGCGAGGCTTCCCGCAAATCAAAAGCTGCGAGGCCCTCGAGATAGCCGGGCCCGACCTTCTCTCCTCTAACACAGCGCAGAAACCTGACGCTGTTCAGCCAGGCGAACATCGGGAATTCGCCATTCGACCAGACACACTCAATATCCCGCTTAAACCCCTCTCTTGGAATCTGCTGTCGCTCTCCTATTAGGTGAAATACCTTGATCGTTCGCCCCATTCTTCCTATACCAAAAAAAAGGTCCCCCATGAAAATAACCGTTTCCTGTCTTGCAGCGTGTTTCTTTTCCGCGGTCGCACAAGCCGCTCCAATCCAAATTACCTATTGGGATTTTCTCGGCGGCGGTGACGGAGTGCGGATGAAACAAATCGTGGAAGAATTTAACAAGGGCCAAAGCGAGATCCACATCAACGAGTCGACTCTCACCTGGGGCGAACCCTTCTATACCAAGGTTCATACGGCGGTGGTTTCCGGCGAGACCCCCGACGTTATGACCTATCATCTTTCACACTTCCCGGCTGGAATTGCCAATAAAGATCTCAGACCAATTACCACGGAAGAACTTACCCAAGCCGGCCTCAAAGCCTCCGACTTCCAAAAGTCGCTGATCGACAGGTCCCTGGAGCTTAGTAAGACCTATGGAAAGACAGATCAATTGTTTGGCGTCCCACTCGATATTCACACTATCGTCTTATACTACAACAAGACTGCGCTGCAGAAGGCCGGCCTGCTCGATGCCGATGGGAAACCGAGCGGCCTCGACAGCATCGAGTCGTTTACGAAAATGTTAGCCGCAGTTAAGGCCAAAACCCACTTGATTCCCGTCGCCTGGTCCGGGACGAGTTCAGAGGATCCCGCCTCCTGTTGGCGTGTTTGGTACACCTTTTTCAAACAGCAGAACGGGGATTTCTTGAAGGATGGTCAGTTATCCTTCGATAGCGTCACGGCTCCCGGAACTAAAGCACTTCAGGTGATCGCGGACTGGGCGAAGGAGGGACTGATTCCGAAGAATACGACCTATCCTTCGATGGTGGCGCTGTTCACCGCCGGCCGCGGCGTTTTCATGATCAACGGCAACTGGGAAGTGCCAACCCTCGTTGATCTACAGAAGCAAAGTAAGCTTACCTTTGAATACGGCATCGCTCCGTTTCCGAAGCTCTTCGAAAACCAGGATACCTGGGCCGATTCCCACCAATTAGCGATCCCCAACAATCAGAAGACACCAGCATCTCCGGAAAAAGTCGCGGCGGCGCTGAAATTCATCGCCTATGTCGTTAAGCAAGTGACCTGGGCAGGTGGCGGCCATATCCCGGCCTACCTCCCGGTGCAGGAGAGTGCGGCCTACAAAGAGATGTCACCGAATAACCAATATAGCGCCGGCGCGGCAAAAAATGTCGTCTTCGAGCCCGGGATACCAATCTTTGGTGTGGGCAGCCCGAGCTTTGGCGCAATTAGCAATTTCCTGATCCCGGCCATCAACGGGCAATTACCCGTCGACAAAGGGTTCGGTCAATTCATCGCCGAAATGCAAAAGTTTGCCAAGCAACAGCAGTAGGCCAACCCGGGGGGAGGGTGGTTTCCTGCTATGACGAAAGCCCAACGAAATGACCGCCGAACGAAGCGCCGAAAGCGCTGGTCAATCGCTTGGGTTTTCGTAGCTCCCTTTCTCTTCTTTTATGGGGTATTTTTGATTTATCCCGCCATCGAGGTTTGCTATTTGAGCCTCACTAACTCGGATATCGCAGGCCAGGGAGGTTTTGTCGGACTGCAAAATTTTGTCGAGTTAATTGGTGATCAGGATTTTTGGGCTTCGGTGTGGCACACCCTCTATTTCATTTTTTTGACCGTCGTGCCAAATACCGCGGTCGGGTTTTTTCTGGCTCTCTTAGTGGTTCGTTTGAAACGATTGCGATTACCTATCCTCTCGGCGTTTTTTCTGCCTTTCGTCCTACCGGTCAGCGTAGTGACCACAGCCTCCCTATGGATCCTGGATACAAATTTCGGAATATTTAATTATCTGGTTGGAAGTTCGATCGCCTGGTTTCAGGATCCGCTGTGGGCCATGCCGGGCGTCGCACTGGTGACCATCTGGTGGACCGTCGGGTTTAACATGCTGCTTTTTATCGCAGGCCTGCAAAATATTTCGCCCGATGTCTATGAAGCCGCGTCGATTGATGGAGCAAACGCTTTCCAGCAGTTTACCAGCATTACCTGTCCGCTGATCTGGCCGGTCACCAGCCTGGTCTTGGTTCTCCAACTCATCGCGCAATTCAAGATTTTCGACCAGGTATATCTCCTGACGCAGGGGGGACCCTATAATTCCACGATGGTTGTCCTTCTCTACATGTATCGCCAGGCGTTTCAACTGAATCGGGGCGGATATGCTTCTGCCGTCGCTATCGTATTGGTCGTGATCATGTTACTGATCTCGGCTTTACAGTTCCGACTCCTGAAGGGGGGACGCGCAAAATGAAAAAAAAACGGATGTCACCTTTGGCGATGGTTTGCACCGGGCTGACCGTGATTATGGCTTTAGCTTGGCTGTTTCCCGTTTACTGGATCGTCGCCACAGCTTTCAAGAGCGAAACAGATACGATCGCGCTTCCGCCTTCTTTTGTGCCATTTCCGCCAGATTTTGGGGCTTTTATTTACGTAATTCAAAACAGCCCGATCTTCCGCTGGTATCTGAACACCGTCCTGGTGTCGGCAGTGATCACCTTTTTTTCTATTTCCTGTGCTTTGATGTGCGCCTATGCACTTTCGCTGCTCGATTTCCGAGGCAAGGGCTTAATTAATTTGGCCCTGATGGTAGGGTTCATGCTCCCCTTCGGCGCGGTGGCAATCCCGCTGTTTATGCTGATGAACAAATTACATTTTGTAAATACGTACGCTGGAATAATCCTACCCCAGATTGCTACGCCCCTATCGGTGATTGTTTTCAAGCGGTTCTTCGACCAAGTCCCGATCGATTTCCGGAATGCCGCGGTGATCGATGGGGCAGGCGATTTCAGAATTCTATTTAACATTTATATCCCGCTCAATTGGAGCATTATTTGGGCGATGGCCATCGTCACTTTCATCGGTGCTTGGAATAACTTTTTCTGGCCGTTCATCGTCACGAACTCGACTCCGATGCTCACGATCCCGGTCGGGATGACGCAAGTCCAATCTGCCTACGGCGTTGCCTTTGCGAAAACGTCGGCCATCGCCGTGATGGCCTCAATCCCAACGGCGGCGGCCTACCTCATCTTCCAGAAGCGAGTGACGCAGGGGGTCATGGCGGCAGCAGGAATTAAGTAGCCGGCCTCATGCGATACTCAGCGGTGTGAACAATTCGCTTCAGGATATCCCGGCGATGGCGAACTCCGAAAAACCCGCAAACTCTCGTTCGAAGCCCAAAGCCCGCGAATCGACTCGCTCTATCAGCGTCGTCGACCGGCTGGTTTGCGCTCTTGGACGCGATATCGCCGGCGGCGTCTGGAAACCCGATGAGACTTTGCCGACCGAGCCAGAACTCGCGCATCGTTTCGGAGCCGGCCGGAATGCGGTGCGAGAGGCGGTTAAAATTCTTGCGGCCAAGGGTTTTGTGCGAACCGAACGCCGGGCCGGGACAATCGTCCGCCAGGAATCCTGCTGGAACCTGCTCGACGCCGAAGTGTTGGGCTGGATGTTGTCGGCATTGGCGAACAGAGACCATCTCCTGGACGAGCTATCCGAACTGCGCTCCGTCGTCGAACCGGCGGTCGCAGCGCTCGCGGCGAACCACGCTTCGGCCATGGAGACGCTAAGAATCTGTGAAGCGTACGATCAGATGGAAAAACTTCCCGACGAGCTGCAAAAGGCCATCGAGGCGGACATCGCCTTCCACGAACTGCTTTTCGAAGCCACCCACAATCGGCTTCTCGTCGCTCTTGTGCCGGCGTTTTCGCTTCTCTTGCGAGCCAACTTTGAGATTTCGATACGTGCAGGTAAACCGGCCAGCCGAAACCTGAAAGAGCACCGGCAGATTGCTGAAGCTATCTCCCGACGAGATCCGGAGGAAGCCCGGCGAGCCACCCGAAAGCTTCTGAAAAAAAACACCACCGACCTCGCAGCGCTCGTTAAAAGAGAACGCCGATCGCGTAGGTGAACCTGCCTGGGATCAATGCGAATGCCTCGGCACTTCCGCTCCGCTCTTACCCACCAGAAAGTCGAAATCGACGCCCTGATCCGCTTGCAGGACGTGATCGAAAAACAGCCTGTACCATCCCCGCGCCGGGGGTTGCGGTGGGATCCATTCGGCCTTGCGTCGCGCAAGTTCCTCGTCGGACACTTCCAGATGAAGTCTCCGTTCCGGGACATTGAGTTCAATCATATCTCCGGTCCTGACCAGGGCGAGCGGTCCGCCCGCCGCCGCTTCCGGGGCAACGTGGAGCACGACCGTGCCAAACGCGGTGCCACTCATCCGGCCATCCGAAACGCGTACAATATCGGTGATGCCTTTGCGCAATAATTTGGGCGGTAACGGCATATTGCCGACCTCTGCAAATCCGGGATATCCTTTTGGTCCGGCTCCTTTAAGCACCATGACGCTCGTTTCGTCGATCTCGAGATTTTCATCATCGATGGTTTCGTGCAGCTGTTCGATATTCTCGAAAACGACGGCGCGTCCCCGATGTGTCAGCAATTCAAGGGTGGCCGCCGACGGTTTGATCACGGCCCCTTGCGGCGCGAGGTTTCCCCGCAAAACCACAATCCCGGACAGCGGCTTGAACGGTTTGGAAAACGAATAGATCACCTGTCGGTTGTAACACTCCGCGTCTTGCACGTTTTCCCAGATAGATTTCCCGTTCACCGTCAACGCATCTTTGTGCAGAGCGCCTGCTTCGCCAAGTTCACGCAGTACCACAGGCAGTCCGCCGGCGTAGTAAAAATCCTCCATCAGAAATTCTCCGGATGGCTGCAGATTCAACAAACAGGGCAGATTCGCCCCAAGTTCGATATCATCCAGTTTCAGATTCACTCCGACGCGACCGGCCAGAGCGATCAGGTGGATGACTGCGTTCGTGGATCCTCCGATCGCGGCATTGGCCCGGATGGCGTTCTCAAACGCATTCCGTTTGAGGATCTTGTCCATGGTCAGATCTTCGAATACCATTTCGACGATTCGGCGCCCTGCCATATGCGCCAGTACCTGCCGGCGAGCATCGACCGCCGGAATTGCGGCATTGTGAGGGAGACCCATTCCGAGAGCTTCGACCATAGAGGCCATGGTGGAAGCGGTGCCCATTGTCATGCAATGTCCTCGAGATCGGTTCATGCAGGACTCCGCCTCGAGGAAGTCTTTCATGTCCATCTTTCCGGCGCGGACAGCCTCGGACATTTGCCAAACGCCGGTCCCCGAACCTATTCTCTGGCCTTTAAAACAGCCGTTCAGCATCGGGCCGCCGGAAACGACCAAAGTCGGTAAGTTGCAACTGGCTGCACCCATCATCAACGAAGGGGTCGTTTTGTCACAACCGCAAAGGAGCACTACCCCATCGATCGGGTTGCCGCGAATCGATTCTTCCACGTCCATCGAGGCAAGATTACGGAACAGCATCGCTGTTGGGCGAAGATTTGATTCACCCAATGACATGACCGGAAATTCAACCGGGAAACCGCCTTTTTCATAGACACCCTTTTTCACGTATTCGGCGAGTTCTCGGAAATGCGCGTTGCAGGGTGTGAGCTCCGACCAGGTGTTGCAAATGCCGATCACCGGACGCCCGTCCAACAAATGATTAGGGAGACCTTGGTTTTTCATCCAGGAGCGATGAATGAACGTGCTCCGATCGGTTGTTCCGAACCAGGCGTGGCTTCTCAAGGGGGGCGGTGTTTTCTTATCCATGGGGTGTTCCCTAATCGTACTCGCCCTCGTCCTCGTCGTCGTCCTCGATCTTCACGTATCAACGCCGAAAGCTTCCGTAGCGATGAGTTGGTAAAAATCCTCGTAGTCGGTCCCGGAAAGCTCGTATCCAAGATCTTGATCTGCGAACCAGACCTCACGGGAACAGACATTGCTTTCGACAACAAATCCGTAAAAGTTGCTTTTCCCGTCATCGACCACGGGAACCCAGCTGACTTTTTCAAAGGGTTCTTCACCCTTCCAAAGCGAGAAGTCACTTTCCGGATCCGGTGAAAGCACAGTGATGGTGCCGATATCACCGGCTCCGAACCGTTTCAGAAAAAATCGATACTCCTCCGGCAAGGTAAATCCGGCCTTCTGCTCAAGCTTGGCCAGTTTATCCTCTTTCAGTGGCTTATCTCGAATAAAAAACTCCGAATCCAGCTGCTCAGGATCTTCTTCACGAATCTCCTGAATCAAATCATCAAATTCGTCCTGAGTCATACAGAGTAGATGCCTTCCGAATCGGACACTGCCCTTAGTTCAGAATCGCGCAAGTTGAGTTTTACCATTTCGTCGTGGTTCACATCCGCCATCCGTGTCCGGGAGGCGAAAACGCAAAGGAAGTTGCACATTCACCGGTAATCCGCAATTCAGTCTCATTCGCGCACCGCAGCAAAAGGCGGTTGCGGAGCAAGGTCAAGCGCGCTCAGCAACTCGCGATCTTGATCGACCGCGGGATTTTCGGCCGTCAGAAGTTTATCCCCGTAAAAGATCGAGTTTGCCCCTGCGAACAGACAGAGGGCTTGCGCCTCTTTCGACAACCGGGTGCGCCCGGCAGACAAACGGACCTTCGCCTCCGGCAGTGCGATCCGGGTCGTTGCGATCAGGCGAATCAGCTCGAAAATATCGATCGGCGGCTGGTTTTCGAGGGGTGTACCCGGCATCGGCATCAGACAGTTGATCGGCACGCTTTCTGGCGGGGGATCGAAATTGCTCAATACCTCCAGCATCTTCAACCGGTCAAGCTCAGTCTCACCCATTCCGACAATCCCGCCACAACAGACCGAGATATTCGCCTGTTGAACGGCTCGTATCGTGTCGAGCCGGTCCGCATAACTGTGAGTCGATACGATTTCTGGATAATACTCTTCCGAAGTATCAAGGTTATGGTTATACGCGGTCACACCTGCATCCTTGAGCTTCTTGGCTTCACCCAAGCTTAGCTGCCCGAGCGTAACGCAGACTTCCATTCCGAGCTGACTCACCGCCCGCACAATCTCGAGCACCTGCTCAAATTTCGCATCCCCATCACGTACACCTTTCCATGCCGCGCCCATGCAAAATCGGGTCGAACCGTTTTCTCGAGCGCGACGAGCCACCTCCAGCACAGCCTGGAGATTCAACAGGCGTTCGGCCCGGACGCGCGTCTGATAGCGCGCGCTTTGAGCACAGTAAGCACAGTCCTCGCTGCACCCGCCCGTCTTGATGCTCAGCAACGTGCAAAGCTGCACCTCACTCTTGTTCCAGTGCGACGAAAACGTTGAGCGAGCGCACTCAATCAAATCAAAGAAGGGCGTGGTGTAGATCCGTTGGAGTTCAGCAAGGGTCATGGCAGGCAGCGTTTAGCCCGAAAATCTCATCAGCCAATGATTCTGTGAGATTTGCGCGCCGACTCTTCACTAATATCCAGTGCTCCATCTACCTGTTGCCGACACCAGGACAGGCAATTCATTCGTCATATACTGCGTCTTACCCACCGCGCCGATCATCTTCGCTCCCGTCGCCTGATACCACATCTTCGACATGCTTTCGGCCGTATAGCATCCCCAGCTCTGTACCCGGGCGTCTCGTGTAAAAATCCCATGATGCAACTTGTCCTTCAGTTCATTTTCCTGAAGCCAGACCTTTGAACCACTCCCGATCTCATTGCTGTAATCGATCATGAAACAGGCTCGATTCGAATGTCCAAAATAATCAAAGGACGCGATCTTGTTGTGGGAACGATCCGCTCCATAGTTAAGATAGTTGCAGATCTCAGCGCTCGAATTGATAAAAACCAGATGGATTCCGTACTTGTCCCGGACCGACTCGATAATGCTGAAAAGATTTTCGTGTTCCTGCTTTTGCCGGCGCTGGTAGCCCCGCTGATAAACCAACCAGGTAATCCGGGCCGACGGCCCGTATTGTTGTCGAAGCTGTTCGATCCGCAGACGGCTCGCGCGGACGAAATTCATCCACCAGTTATCATGCGGTTGAATCTTATATTTCTCCCACTGCATCAGTGAGGGGGCGCCGGTCAGTACGATGTGTTCGCCCTGGTCCTGGGCAACCGCGACCGACCCCAGAATCAGGCTGACGCAAAACAGTGACAGCAATCGAACCATGGCACTGTTTTTAGCGCGGGTTTTTATAACTTACCAGTCTTTCCTCTTTCCAGTCTTCTCAGGAGAACGTTCCCCGCCAATGAGACGGTAAGCAAAAAGCCCATCTGAAAAAGCGAATAGACCGGCAGATAAAATCGCGCCCCAAAAAAAGTGCTTAAGCAGTTCGCAAGAGAGACCAGAACCCCAACGACGATCATACCGATGGCGTATGAGGCGCCCGCTCCGGTGATTCGATCCCCGCCAGCCGCAATGAGCGCCATTCCGCCGCAGGCAATGGTCAGAATGCCCATCACCAGCATCGGAATTCCGTCGTAGAGATGGACGTAGGGAATCCTCTTCCAAGCGGCACTGCAATAACCCTCTTCGTGTTGAAACGTGGCGAGATCTCTCAATCGTCCGTATCTCGGGTAAGGCAATTGCGTTTGCAGCCAATCCGTCAGAATAAACGGCGGATACGCGAGATCCGTTTGCGTGAAGAACGGCGATCGCATGAAATCGGTCCAGACAGCCTTCAGAAAATGCGGTTCGCCCGAAAGCAAAACGCAACGCGCAATCCGGTTCAGCTTCAGATCTATCTGCCAAGTCCGACGCTGCATCTCGTTGAAACCGGATCGAACGAGGATTTCATCGATCTTGTAAAAGAGAAACATGTTTGCCCATTTTTCCCCTCGGTTGAGTGATCGATTGAGAGCATCGAGCGATTCGGTCACCACCGGATCATCCAGCTTCGTAGCAATCCGCGTGAGGATCGCGGTTCTTTCCTGCTCCGGCAATCCTTCCAGGTAATTCAGACGCCACTCAAAGGTCTCACCAAAAGTCGAACGAAACGGTACGCGGCACAGCCAGCACATCGTCTGTTGCACCAGCACCGAGGCGCCAATCGCAATTAAGCCGACCACCACAAAGATCGCAAATCTCCGAGTGTACCGGTATCGGGACGGACCGTCGGTTGAATTTGCGGTGCCGCCACGAAGGATCAGTTCCTTTCCTGCCAACGGCGCCAGGGCGATTGGCAGAGAAGCGGTCAGCACCGCATTGATCTGCCGAGTCAACGCCGCGGCGAGGAGCAGCCCAAAGTAGATAAATACTTTTCCCCTATCCAGTTCCGCCGTCCTGAGACAATTCCAACCGCAGGCGGCGATCAGGTAAACAAGAGGGTTGCTGAATGCTTCGCTGCCAATGCAATTCGCGTAGATATAGACCCAGGGAGTGAGCGCGAAGAATACGGCGAACAAGACTCTCATTGGATAGTGATCGCTGAGCGCCCTGACGGCATAGAACAGGGAAAGGACCAGGAAAAGATGCTGCACTCCGACCAAGGTATAAATTCCTGTGTCGTTCAGCGGTGTGATGCTGATTGAAAGATAGGGAATGCCGTGACCGCCCAGCAAGCTGCCAACGATACTGCCGGCAAAAACAATCAACCGGCCGCCAAGACAATACCCGGGCAACCAATGGATAATGCCTTTCGGAGCGAAGGTTGAAGCAATTTCATTGAAACCGTCCGAGTCACGCCAAAGCGGAGGCAAACTCAGCAAAACATAGAGCGACGGAATCGAAAGAATCAGCAGGAGAAACGCGTCGGCGGCCAGGGGAGGGTGAACGCGTCGGGGTGGCGGCATTTCGGCGTTTTGGCGTTTGCAAAGCGTCATCAATTTCTCCGAGATCCTCCTCATTGCAGCCGTGCCGATTAGCAATCTTCCGTCAACGGACGGCAACCACGGACACACCCACACGATTACGCACTCAGCGGCGGAGGAAGTCTTCGACGGCTTGGAAGAATGCGTCTGGAGCTTCCAGATGAGGGACGTGCCCCACGTTTGGCAATTCAATGAGCCGCGCGCCCGGAATCGTCTCAGCAGCTTTTTTCGCGAGCTCGGGAATATTGCCAAGATTTCGGCGCAGATCTATCGGCGCACGATCTTTCCCCAGGGCGGTGTGATCTTCCTGTCCGACAATGAGCAGAGTAGGAACCTTTATTTCGGCAAGCTCGTAGCAAACGGGCTGCTGATAGATCATCAGTGTCGTTAACGCCGCGCATAGCGCCCACCGTGGATAATCGCCGCTCAAACTGACGCGCATACGGGGCTCCACAAACACTTCCGCTTTATCCTTCGGGTAGGTCACGAAGTAGCTCTGTATAGTTCTCCGAAATTCTTCCAGGCTCATATTCAATTCCTGTTGATAGAGCTGTTCGAGTGGCGCAGGTGGCACGCTCAACGCGTAATCCTCCAGGCCAATCGGGTCCTCGAGGACTAGCGCTTCCGTGCGGCCCGGGTATAACCTGGCAAACCGGATAGCCAGCATACCTCCCATCGAGTGCCCGATAATCGTTGCTTTCTGGACGTGCAGCAGATCCAGCAGGCCGGCCGTGTTCTCCGCCAGAAAATCGAAGCTGTAGTGGATGGTCGCTTTGGATGATTTCCCGAACCCGATCTGGTCAGGGATAATTACGCGGAATCCGCGGTCCGTCAGAAATTTGGCGGTGTCTGCCCAATACGCACCAAAAAAATTCTTCCCGTGCAGCAGGACAACCGTGCGACCGTTCGGGTTTTTGGGCGGTTGGACATCCATAAAGCACATCCGCAGGTCTTGACCCTCGACGAACAGATTCAAAAAAACTGTCGGATAAGGATATCTCAGTTCCTCATAACAGGTCCCAAGCGGCTGTTCGTATTTGTCCGGCAGCGGTAACGGTTTGTCCTGGGCCCAGACATTTGCGATCGTCAATCCGGCAGCAACGAGGGTAGCTAAGGTACGGTTCATTCGGTATCTCCTGGGTGAAGTAGTGTCCTGTCCCCGAAATAACAGAGGTCAAGCTCCGCAAGCAACTGAGTTCTGGCTTTCCCGGCTCTTCACCTGACCGGGGAACCGAACAACTTCGGTTCCGTCGATAGCTGTTTTTCGCAAAAAAATCGAGTGCTCAATCTTTCCGTCAAAGGCGTCATCGTGTGAAACGAGAATCAATTGCTCCAGTTCCGCAGCTTTTTGCGATTCAAGCATAGCCTCGCCGAGTTTCTCCCGGCTTTCGGCATCGACCCCGTAGGTGGGCTCATCGAAGACGCAGAATCGCAATCCACTGAATTCCTGGATCATGGCGAGAGTCATGGCCAATGCAAGCTTGGACTGTTCGCCGCCCGACAGCATCGCAAATCGGCGATCGCCAGGAATCACTCGCAAACTGTAACGCGGCGCGGCTTCCCACCTCAGTTCCACGGGTTCATGATTGATCCGGTTGAAGATCCGTTGCGCCTGGGCGGCAATTCGATCGCACAATTGCTGAGCCACCATCGGGGCGGAATCCCTCAAAACGACGCGCGCTAATTCAGTCAATTTGATCGCAGCTCCCAATCGGGCGACCACGCGATCGATCTCGTCCCGCCTGGCGCAGGCTGCCTGCCACTCGCGAAAGCGGCTCTCTTCCCGGTCATTTTCCCGCCGGACGTTCTCAAGATTCGCCAATTCCGTCGCCACTACGGCACGCATCCCTTCAAATTCTCTGCGCACGGCGGTTAACGCAGCTTCGTCAAAACCTTCGCTCAATTCCGAAAGCTTGCTGTCGCAAAGCCTCAGCTCCGCATCTGCGCGCCCCTCCTGTTCGCGTCGTGCATTTAGTTCCCGTTCGCGGGAGCTTCGTTCATCGGCCAACGGCTTCGCCCCGAGATACTGCTGGTAGTCGCTCCGGTACCTCTCTTGCGTTTGTTCCAACAATGCGATTTCCTCGCCCAAAAATCCGAAGGCGCGACGGCGTTGTTCGAGTCCGGCAATGATCTTTTCGAGTTCCGCGGATTCTCTCTGACAGGCGGCGGCCGCTTCGCGTTGTTCGTCCTCCGCGACCGCGAGCTTCCCGATTTCGGATTCAATCCGCCGAAGATAGTCCGTGGCATTGAATTCGTCCCGTTGATCCGACTTCCTCCGTCCCTCCTCCTCCAGAACCGCATTGATCCGCGCTTGGACCACGTTCTCAGTCCCTCGCCACCAAAGCTGCAATTGGTGCAAATAATCGGCATTTTTCTGGTGGCTGCTTGCAAAGGCATCTGCTTCAACGCCTTTGGTGCGCGGATCCGGGCATTCCGGCATGGGTGGCACTTGTTGAACCCATCCTCGGAACTCATCGACCGCCTCCCGGGTCTTTCCCCAGTCAATACGTTCAAAAGCGGAGGAGAATTCAACGAACATGTGTTCCAGCCGGCTCCTCTTCCCTGCCAGGTTCCCCTCCTCTTTGCACAGCTTTTCGTGCTCAGTTTGCGCCGCACGAAGAGCGGATTCGGCAATCCCTCTCTTCTTTTGCAGGAGCTCAATGGCCGCGCTCTTTTCATTCAGATCTCCCTCCACTTTGGAACGATCGAACTGCCGGCACTGCTCCTTCAGAAAAGGACAAATTCCGCCTGCGATTTCTTGGAGTTGCTTGCTGAGCGCATCATGCTCGGCGTTCGCGGCAGCGATTTGTTGAAGGAGCGACTGGAGCGCCTCGCGCGCCGTCTCCTCCCAATGCCGCGCCGTTTGTAAGGCAGGCGCATCTCGCACCACGAGGGCTGCCGTCGTCTCCTTCACCCTCTTCAATGTCGTCTCCCCATGGGCAAGCAGGGCCGCAAAACTGCTCACGAAGTGACGGACGTCCGAAAGATAGCGCGCAGCGCGGTGCGCACGGCTCTTCTGCTTTTCGAACTCGGGCTGAGAAGCGCCCAAGCAATTTCGGAGCGCTTCGACCCGTTCACGGAGACTTGCCCGCTCCGCCTCCTTTCCCTGCTTTTGCCGGGCAAAAATATCCGTCTGCGAATGCGCCGCATTCGATTTCCCGTCGAAGGCAATCTTTTTCTTCTCCGCATCGGCGATCTCCATGGCAAGCCGATGCTCTTCCGTCTGTTTTGCTCGCAGAACCTGAAGCTCGTTCTGGGATTTTTCGAATGACTGGTAACCTGAAACGAGCAGGGCAACGACGACGGCGGCTTCCGTGGATTCTCGCATCCGCTGATCGGAGATCTCCCGTTGCTGCCGGGCTAAGGCAAGCGCATACTCTGCCGCGTTCCGTTGCAATTCGGCGGCTCTCAGCGAAACCTCCGTCGCCTCGAGCAGCGCCAAGTTCTTCGAAACATTTCCCTGAGCTTTCTTCAATGCCTGCAGCCGCAGCTCAATCTCGCGGAATTGCAACCGTTTCGCCTCGAGCCTCGCAGCGCTGTCGCCCCGCTCGCGAATTCGCTCTTCGACGCCCGCCCGGACTTTTTCCTGCTCATAAAGACGTGCCAGGAATTCGTCCGCGGCCGGTTTCAACGACTGGAAACATTCACGGAACACCGCCACGTCCAGGAGCGGTTCGAAGAAATCCTTTGCGGCACTCGGTTTCGAATCAAATGGCCAAGTAAGACGGCCCTGCCGAACCCCAATCAGTTTCCAGAAGAGTTCCGAAAAACGTTTTGGATCCGGCAAATTAAACAATCGACACAAGAACGCAGAGACTTCCCTTTCACCTTCCGCGCAGGTGCTCCCGTCCTCGAGCTGAACAACTTTTGTTTGCCTCTTACTATGCGGACCCAGACCGCGCTCGATGCGATAGCATTCACCTCGATGGCCAAACGTTACATCGATCTCCGCCGCCTTTTTCCCTGCCCGAAGAAAATACGTATCCAGCTGAAAACTTTCTTCATAGATCGGCTCGGTCAGGAAGAGGGCGTATCCCAGACTTTCGATCAGGGTCGTTTTGCCATGTCCATTTTTCCCGGCAATGCGGTTCGTTCCGGGTTCAAATGAGATGATCACGCCATCGCCGTCGGGTCCTTCTCCATACGACTTGATGTTCTTAAGCCGCATCGACTGGACAATCATGCGAAGTGCTCCGCAATGTCTCGGACGATCTCACTTTCTGTCGTCGCAGAGTTTGAGGCAACGATCAGCTCCAACAGTCCACTGCGCCCAATTTGTTCCGCCAGCTCAGTTCCGGATTTTCCGTGGCGGACCGCTTCTTTGAGTTCGTAGCAAAATGCGGAAAACTCATCCTCTCGATGATCAATTCCCCAAAGATGTTTCTCGGCTACGACCTCGCGAATCGCAGCCTTCTCAAGCTCTTCCCGAGAAAAGCCTTTGGCGGCCAGTCCAGTACCCGCAAACAATCCTCCGACATCCAGACCCGCCAGATCGATCGATACGGCAAACACCTCTGACTGTGTCTCAATCTCGCTGGCGGCCGATGACCGGTCCAAAGCGATACGGTTCAAGTTTAGTCTGCCCGTCAGCCGGAGATCAATCACAGATTCCGGCGTAACTTGTGTGGCGCGAATGTGCTTCACCGCCTCTTTGACAAGGGCAGCCGCGCCATCCCTCGACTTATTTCCAAACGGTGAACAATCGAGCGTCAGACGGTGGACGGGACGGCGCGGATTACTGCGAATCCGAAGGTCGACCGGCTTCTGACGTTGAGCTGGGTCAATCTCCAGAACCGCATAGCCGCGAGGCACCGCTGCCCCTCCAGAATCTCGGTCATAGCTCGCTTCGCGAATGTCGCAGTTTTCCGGGGATCCAGGGTTGCAGGCCCAGTCACCATGTCGCATCGGACAATGAATATGCCCCAGCGCGAGATAGCACGTTTTCTTGTTCAGCGCTTTCAAGTCGGCGGAAGAAAATCCGCCCCCCTCTCCAACAAAGTAGTCGGGCCCGGCATGCAGCAGGAGAACATGCGTTTGATCGCTCTCCAGATGCCACACGAGTTGGCGGACCTTGAACGGTGTGGCAGCGCCGAGATACCCGGCACCCACGAAACGAATCCCGCCATGATCGATCCAGGACCCTGTTCTTCGGGCCGGATCCCACGGAGTCAGAATTGGTCCGGTTGAATCGAACATTGTCCGCAGGAGCACCAGAAGATCGTCTTCACCCAAAAACTGCATCCAGGTGGGTTCTTCCGAGTGAATAAAAGCTCTGTCGTGATTCCCTTCGATTGCGATCGCCGGAATTCCGTTCGCTTTGAGGCGGCCAAGGATCTGTTGTGCCTGACGCAAATGCGGAGGCTCCACCGTCGGCCGGTCGAACAGATCACCGGCGATCAAAAAAACATCCGCCCGTTCCTCGATGGCTTTCTCCACCACATAGCCGAAGGCCGTTGCCAGGTCGGAGTCCGGTAACCGGCCCTCCAGCCGTCGACGACCAAGATGCACGTCGGCAACATGAAATAGCTTCACGGGAAAATCAGGAGCCAAGGAGCCAAGGAGCCAGGAGCCAAGTGTCGCATGGGTTCAGAAAAGGAGCATATTCTATTGCACAAACAAATGATGTCGAATCGGCTGCTCTCGTCGAGTTGAATTCTTCATCGCCTTGCAACCAAAAAAAACAGGGCCCGCCGCTCGTTCTGAAGCCCGTGATTCCCGCAACTCCTGGCTCCTTGGCTCCTTGGCTCCTTGGCTCCTTGGCTACACCCCAATCACCCCAACGTAGCCTTCGTCCGGGACAAAGTGCAGAGCATTGGCCAGCGGTCGTCCAAATGCAGGTGCGGAAATTTCGAACTCGTCGTTATCCTCCGCCTTGACGCCGTCAGCAAAACTTAACGTCGCTGTGCCAAAGAAGTGAATATGCAGGTCCCCCGCACGGCGGAACTGCGGGTACTTGAAGTGGTGGTACTCGAGATTGGCGACCGTATGACACATGTTTTCTTCCCCGGTCAGAAAGGGCTTTTCCCAGATCGGCTTCCCATTTCGCAGCACCCGGCTCACGCCCTGTAGTGCGCGAGGAAAATCGCCGAGACGTAATTCCGGCCCAAAACTGCAGGAACGGAGCTTCGAATGAGCAAGCCACAAATAATTTTGCTTCTCGGTGACGTGATCTGAAAATTCGTTGCCCAAGGCAAACCCGAGGCGATAAGGTTTCCGGTCCAAACCGATCAAATAGATTCCGACCATCTCCGGTTCTTCACCGCCATCCAGAGCAAATGCTGGAACTGGAATGGGCGCATAGGGCGCCACGATAGAACTGCCATCCCCTTTGTAGAACCATTCGGGCTGGGCGCCGATTTTCCCTGGCTCCGGCTTGCCCCCTTCCAGGCCGAGCTTGAACATCTTCATCGAATCGGTCAGCGCACCCGACGTATCGTTCAGTTTCACATGCATGGAGTCACGGGTATCGGCGCTGCCCAAGTGAGTAAGCCCGGTGCCCGAAACACAACAGTGCGCAGGATCGGGGTGCGTAATTGGCGGCAGTAAAGCGGCTCCATCAATCAGCCCCTGATACGAGACCTGTTCGTTCTCTTTGCACGATTCGATCATTTCATGAAGCGATCGACCCTCTTGAATTGCACGTTGGGCCAGTGCATAGGTTCCGCCCTCGACCGCAAGTGTCTGGACTGTTTCCGCGTCGTTCACCAACCCAACGCGAGTCTCTCCATCCCGTCTAAATTGAATGAGCCGAGTCTCCGAAGCCGGACTCGATACAATTTTTTCCATAGAAAGTGGGCCTCAGGCCAAGTTTCATCTCAGCTCAGCCCGTGCATTCCGCTACTCGATATAACGAGAGAGGTTGCTGGGCGTCGATCGATTAAGGAACTTCAATGTTGAGGACTTGCGCCGTCCAGATCCAAACTGGAAATCACCCTTGGTGCCTCTCCTTAATCGACTTTCAATTTTGAGCAAACGACTGAATAGGCTCTCATCCGAGCCTTGTGGGGCCGACTTTTGCCGACTGACGCGTTCAGAGCCGGAAATAACTTCGTTCCAGCGGGTAGCTTTCATCAGCATTCTCCTTCGGAAATTCAGACCATACACGCGAATCCCTTTTTCCGCACGCAGAACTTTACCTATTGCATTCACCATATCGTCTCCAGCAGGTAAAAACGGCAATTTGCTTGCATCGTGGGAGATCGGCGGGATCATTCCATATGCCGATAGGGACAGTTCCAAGCGTCTGAGCGTTTCCGAGAACGGATGTCCGCCTACGGTGATTCTCTTTGGAAGGAATCTTCCGAATGAATTGGAAAATTGAGATAGACCATCACGATATTCTCCCGACCGATTGGCCGCACGGATGCCTCGTCGGGCGAGTATGGCGCCCTGACGTTCAAGGGCCTTGTGTCGTCGTTGTCCGTGACGGGGCACTGCTCGACGTCAGCGAGACGTTCCCGACGATGCGGGACTTGTGTGAAGCGCAGAAGGCAGCCGCGAGCATCGCCGCTCTTTCCGGGGAACCAGTCGGTACCCTCGATGAGCTTCTACGGAATTCGCCGCCCGATCAACGCGATCCGAGAAAACCCTGGTTGCTTGCTCCAATTGACTTGCAGGCCATTAAAGCGGCCGGAGTGACTTTTGCCGTGAGCCTGCTGGAACGTGTAATTGAAGAACAGGCCCATGGCAATCCCCAGGCATCTTCCTCGATTCGAAATGAAATTATCTCATCAGTCGGTCAGGCACTGGACAAATTGAAACCGGGAAGTCGCCAGGCTGCTTCATTGAAGGAGCTCTTGCTCAAGAAAGGCCTCTGGTCTCAATACCTGGAGGTCGGCATCGGACCAGACGCAGAGCTTTTCACCAAGGCTCAGCCAATGTCGGCTGTCGGCTACGGCCATGACGCCGGCTTTCATCCGATGTCGTCCTGGAACAACCCTGAGCCCGAGGTTGTCCTCGTTGTTTCAAGTACCGGCGAGATAATGGGGGCATCGCTCGGCAACGACGTCAATCTTCGGGATGTCGAAGGCCGATCTGCGCTGCTGCTTGGCAAAGCGAAAGACAACAACGCAAGCTGCGCGGTGGGTCCATTCGTCCGCCTCTTCGACCAAAGCTTTTCTCTCGAAGACATCCGACAGATGGAAGTGGACATGACAATCGACGGCGAAGATGGATTTCATCTTCACGCGATCTCTTCGTTATCCCGGATCAGCAGGGATCCAGACGAACTGGTCGCGCAGATGATCGGACCGCATCATCGATACCCGGACGGCGTTGTCCTTTTTCTCGGCACGATGTTCGCGCCAACGGAGGATCGTGACGTTCCCGGCATGGGATTCAGCCATAAAATCGGCGACATCGTGAAAATCAGATCGGACAAGCTCGGCGCTCTCGCCAATCGTATGCGGCACACTAACGAGTGCGAACCCTGGAATTTCGGCGTCTCGCAACTCATGCGAAGCCTCGCGAAGCGCCGGTTGATCTAACCAGGATTATTCCCCTATGCCAAAACAAATTGAGAAGATTGTTGAAAGGGCCGCGGCTTATCGTAGTCCCGGACCCGAAGTTCTCGCTGGTTTTTTGGAACGAATCGGCGACATGATCATGGCCGCCGGCGAAAAATTGATTTCAACCTGCGCCGAAGAAACTGCTCTTTCTGTGGATCGCCTTGTCGGTGAGAGAGCGCGTACGGTGAACCAGCTCAAGATGTTTTCCGAACGAGTTCGGGAGGGATCCTGGGTTGATGCTCGAATCGATACGCCGCTTCCAGACAGAAAACCAATCCCAAAACCCGACCTTCGCCGGATGCTGATGCCGGTGGGTCCGGTGGCAGTATTCGGTGCCAGCAACTTTCCGCTGGCATTTTCGGTCGCGGGCGGCGACACCGCCTCGGCGCTGGCTGCGGGGTGTGCGGTCGTGGTGAAGCCTCACCCTGGACATCCTGGAACGTCGGCCCTCACGGCATCAGCCGTCTTGAATGCTGCTCAGGAGTGCCGGATGCCGGAAGGCGTCTTCGCCATGATTGAAGAAACGAGTGTTGAAATCGGTCTTGAACTCGTTCGCCACCCATTGATGAGAGCCGTGGGATTCACCGGGTCAACCAGGGCTGGTCGAGCACTCTTCGACGCCGCAAATTCGCGTCCCGAACCGATTCCAGTCTTCGCGGAGATGGGGAGTCTGAACCCGCTGTTTGTCTTGCCGGCGGCTCTCCAGAAGCGCTGGGAACCAATCGCCACGGGCCTGGCGGGATCAGTCTCCTTGGGAACAGGCCAATTCTGTACGAAACCGGGACTGGTCATCACCCAGCAATCCTCGGTCTCAGGCCAATTTGCCTCACGGTTAGGCGAGGAATTATCGAGAGTGCCAAAAGGCCGCATGCTGAACGATACGATTTCGAAGCGTTTCGAAGAATCGCTCGCCAAGGCGAAAGATTATATTCGAGCAGAAGGAGGTGCCTATTTGCTGGTAACCGAAGGAAAGAAATTCGGCGAAGAGCGCTCTCTGCACGAGGAAATATTCGGGCCCGCGACTTTGTTGGTTCAATGCGAGAATACGGACGAATTACTCGAACTGGCGGGAAAGCTTGACGGCCAATTAACGGCAACAATTCACGCCGAACCGGAGGACGAGGCGCTGAGCGGACGATTGCTTCGTGTGTTGCAGGAAAAGGTGGGACGCATCGTCTGGAACGGTTATCCGACCGGCGTGGAGGTCTCCCCGTCGATGCATCACGGAGGTCCGTATCCTGCAACGACAGACAGCAGGTTCACTTCGGTTGGCACCGCGGCGATCCAACGGTTTGCCAGGCCGGTCTGTTACCAAGGGCTGCCGCAGGAGCTATTGCCCGTGGAGTTACACAACTCCAACGTCCGCCAGATCTGGCGGATGATCAACGGCACACTAACCAAGGATGACGTCGGAACATAGCGTGCGGATTGCGAAAGGCGGAATTGGTAG